>OOBP01000046.1_pt1 | contig 179446 bp, 149 predicted proteins | sample 1671681 | NCBI WGS metagenome assembly OOBP01 (sample SAMN06348181, study PRJEB24527) | human gut metagenome
GCCGGCTCCTCTCGGGACTTTCACCCGTTAGAACATGCTCATGCCGAGCACACAATCAGTGAGGCCTGCACCACATTGGCGCAGGCCTTTCTTCTGTGCGAAGCGCTGTACTTGTGTTGCTACTCCTACCCATCAAAAATAGCGCACTCTTGACTCGGTCACAATCCAGTGCATCGGCAGATCGAATGGCTCAAAAAGCGTCGCAGGCACAACGAGCTCTTCAAACGCCAATCCAATGGCGCGGATGTTGGGATGATCAGACATCCAGCGATCAAAGTAACCACCCCCGTTACCTAGACGCCAACCCTCAGTGGAGTACCCCACACAAGGCGCAACCACGACCTCAGGCACGCATTCTTCCCCTATTGACGCCGTAATACCCGCAGTATCCTTCACTAAGGGGCTTTCACTTGACCAAAGCCTGTAACACATCGAGCGAGTTTCTTTATAGACAAAAGGAAGCGCAAGTTGCACGCCACGCCTCTCTGCCCACTGCAGTAGCGCTGGCGCCACATCAACCTCTCCCCGCATCGCCGAATAAAGTCCTACGCTACGAGGATTAATCTCGACGAGCAGCGTGCATAGACGTTCAATCATCTGCTCGGAGCGACCTCGCTCCTGCACTAATCGAAGTCGCTCTTGCCGGCAGTATTGCCGCCAGTGTTTCTTATCATTCATCATCAATAGTTTTATTACGCAAGGCTTTCTATCGCCGCTACGAACCTCTCCATAAGTCACCAGCACACGATTCTATGGGTCTTCACCATGATCTCTAATCGATATTGTGCGTCAAAGACGTGTTCACGGTTTAAAATTTTTGTGGCACACGGCATTGACACAAAACACCATCCGCTCTCACGGTATGCACAACACCAAATTTCTATCCACTGCAGTTGCTAGCGTACTGGCCTTGATCTCGACAAAGGTTCTCTGCTCAGTACAAACTCTCGATGTACAACCCTCTGTCACGGCAACGACATCCGTTGTCGGACCCCCCCCCATTGCAACGCTAAATAACGGTGCAACGGCTCCTACTGGCGTTGTACTTGAAACACGAACCCAAGGTGACAACGATGATATTCTTGAACGTGCCCTACTTCCCCCTGTACGCTCTGCTGAGGATGACCGCTTTCTTGACGCATGGAAGCTAGCCCAGAAAGGTCAATGGGACAAACTGAATGCACAAATCTCAACGCTTGAAGGGTACCCGCTACTTGACTATTTGAAGCTTGCAAGCATGAACGGAGCGCTCAAACGTACACCGTCGGACAATGCCCTTCAACAAGATTACGAACGCTTTATTGCTGCTCACAAGGGCGACTATCTCGCTGAACGCGCCACAAGCGACCTGCTCATGATCGCCGCTCGCGCTATGACACAAGGGCAGTTCAACCGCCTCTACAAAACGCTTGCATGGAATAAAGAAGAGCCTCCCATCCTTGCTGCGTGGTTCATCTTTAACGCCAGCCGTCAAAACTTATCTCAACGGTTCGCCTTTTATAGAGACACCAACTACCGAGGAGAATTCCTAGAGCCCCTCGGCAACTCGATCGGTGCCAGTACGAAAAACTGGCCTTGGACCAAACTGTTAATCGCGCTACAGAAGCAACGTTGGCAAGACGCGACCGCCACCCTCAAGAACGTGGACAAGAAGACGCTACCAACAAGCGCTAAAGACTTAACGACGATGCTCAAAAACCCGGCTGGTTGGGTAAAAAAGAATGAAGCAAAGTTGAGCAACAATCCTAGGCTCGCCTTGCTCTATGCCCTCAGAATAGCCCCTGCCAATAGTGAAGGAGCAGCCGAAGTGATATCCGTGGTTTCCGATAAACTTCCTCGCGACGAACGTAATATGGTGTGGGCAACGATCGGCTATCACGGCGCCACAGACCTATCGGCAAACGCCTCGGCATGGTTCAGTCATGTCACGGGCAATATTGACGACAATGCGCTCTTGGTCCAAAGTGACATAAAACTCAGCTGGGCGATTCGTGCAGCGCTTTGGTCACAAAAGTGGGAAGAAGTCGAGCGTCTAACTAGAAAACTCCCTGAGAGTATGCAGTCGGATGAAACTTGGATCTACTGGCGTGCTCGTGCTCTCAGTGCCCTCAATCAACCGGAACGTGCTCAGCCTCTCTATCGTAGCATCGCCTCATCGACGTCCTTCTACGGGAAACTGGCGGCAGACATGCTCAACGTTGCTTATTTTCTGCCGCAAGCTGGTACGGTCGTACTGCCTGCAGTCACAGAACAGCGCTGGCAGCAAACGCCCTCCATCGCTCGTGCCGAAACCTTCTACCGACTCGAGCTTTACTTCATGGGACACCGCGAATGGAACTGGGCTATGCGAGATCTCAGTAGCCCTGAGCTGAATCAGCTGGCAGAGTATGCAAAATCCCGTGCGCTCTTACACCGCATGATTAACACTGCGCAGCGCGTCAATCCTAGTGAGCAACGACTTGAGCACCTTTTCCCTATGCCTCATCGCCAGCAATTTGAACCCATCGCTGAGCAGCAAGGCACACCGCTAGCATGGGTTTACGGCGTCATTCGCCAAGAATCCCGCTTCATGCCAAGTGTTACCTCGTCGGCAGGAGCACAAGGACTCATGCAGATCATGCCAAAAACCGCACGGTGGCTCACCCGAAAGCTATCACTACCAGCATTGTCCTCAACAGCGGATCTTCACGATTTGAATACTAACGTCATGCTTGGTAGCGCCTTTCTTAATATGTTGCGTAGCGATCTTGCTGACAGCTACGTACTCGCAACTGCGGCTTACAATGCGGGACCAGGAAGAGCCCGCAAGTGGCGTTCCATGCTCGCTAACCCAATTGAAGGGGCGATTTTCATCGAGTGCATTCCCTTCAATGAAACACGCGACTATGTCAAAAATGTCATGGCCAATACGCATACATTTTTCTTGCTCGATGGCCACAGCAAGACCAACTTCACACAGCTGATCAGCAGCATTGAGCCCAACGCGGATCTCAATACCGATTTACCGTAGTTCCAGGAGATGCACAGACATGCAAATCTATTTGGTGGGGGGATATGTCCGCGACAAACTGCTCAAAGCAGCTGGTTTCCCTGTGGAACCTAGTGATCGTGATTGGGTTGTTGTCGGTAGCACGCCAGCAGAGATGATTGCCGCTAAGTTTCTGCCAGTTGGCAAAGATTTTCCTGTCTTTCTACACCCCAAGACGCACGAAGAGTATGCACTAGCTCGCACCGAAAGAAAGACGGGACGAGGCTACCATGGCTTTGCCTTTTATGCTGCCCCTGATGTCACCCTTGAGGAGGATTTGCGCCGTCGGGATCTCACCATCAATGCCATCGCGGAAGATCAAAACGGCAAGCTTATTGATCCTTATGGGGGCGTGGCGGATTTAACGGCAGGAATTCTAAGACATGTCAGCAACGCTTTCGCTGAAGACCCCGTGCGTATCCTACGAGTTGCCCGTTTTTCAGCGCGTTACCCGACTTTCTCTATTGCCCCTCAGACCGCACTTTTGATGAAAGAGATGGTCTCCTCGGGAGAAGCTGATGCACTCGTCGCAGAACGCATTTGGGCCGAGTTTAGTAAAGGGCTGCTCTCAACGGCACCTCTACGTATGGTTGAAGTGCTAAAAAACTGCGGACTCTGGGAAAAGCTCTTTCCAAACCTTCCTAGCGTGCAACAACTGGCTCGTGCCCAATCACAACCCTACTGGCAAACCCTTGGACTAGAAGAGCGCGTGGCGCTGCTACTCGCTGATGCACCAAAACGTAGCGACGTTTCCAACATGCTCCATGCGCTACGCGCTCCAGTGCTGGTGACACAATTTGCAGAACTCTTCCACGAGGTACTGCGGAAAACGGTTGATTTCAGCAATGTAGAGCATCTCTGTACACTCTTTATGCAGACCGATGCGCTACGACGCCCAAAACGCTTTGAGCAGCTATGTAGCCTGATGACTCACGTCACCGCATCCGAGCAATGGAAATGCCAACAGCTTTTCGCCGCGTGGCGCGACATTGATGCTCGATCGGTGGCAAGCGCTCAAACGAACCCTAAACTCATTGCTAGCGCTATTCTGGCCACACGAAAAGCGGCTCTATCCGAAGCGCTTCAGAAGATCGCTAAAACAGACGTCCAACAATCATGACAATGGCAGCTAATAGCACGGTACTCATGAGAGGAATTTCAATCTCATGACCCCGTATGGAGAAATGAATATCCCCAGGTAAGCGCCCTAATCCCCAACGTCTCAGCGTGGGGATGAAGCTCAGTACAACAATGAGCAAGACAAAGATGGCAAGAAACCAACGCATGGGCGCATTCTCCTCTAGGGCAATCTCCCGCAATGCACAAGCATTTGTGATACTTTACCGCAGTTGAACGTTTAATAAATACATCATGTCCGACTCTCTTCTTTGGCGCCTACGTACACATTGCCGACGGCTCTTCATTCGTGATTTAAACATCCACTGTTCCATCGGTGTTTATGAACACGAACACAAGGCACTACAGCCCGTTCTTCTCAACTGTGACGTTTGGATTCTTACCCACACACAGCAAAGTGTAGATGACAGCCTAGATGACGTCCTCGACTATACACTCCTTGTACAAACCATTAAAACTCAGGCACTCGCTGGTCATACCGAACTACAGGAAACCCTCGTTGACAACATCGCCACGAAGCTACTGAGTTATCCCCAAATTGTTATGCTCCGCCTTAGCACCGAAAAACCTCACGCCTACGAAGAAGCTAGGGGCATAGGTGTCGAAATTTGGCGCGAGGGCCTCGCCTTTAATCGTCTCCCCTAACCCGCTGTTTTGCTATGACTATTGATATTCCTGTCGTACCCAAGAGCCTCCAGAGTGACGAGGCCACTGCCGAGCTGGTTCCGCATTCGGAGTCTGACCTTGATGCCACCCAAGACGGCAACCAAACCAACAAACCCAAAAAAGAAAAGAAAAGCGTTTCCGTCAAAAAGCTTGAGAAGCGTGTTGTACGCCTTACCGCTCAAGCAATCACGGACTTCAACATGATTGAGGACGGTGATAAGGTATTGGTCGCTATGAGCGGTGGGAAAGATAGTTTTGTATTGCTTGATACACTCAAAACACTCGCTGCTCGAGCACCCATTCACTTTGAGCTACTTGCCGTCAACATTGATCAGCACATTCCGAATTTCCCTAGAGAGGTCCTAGCTTCCTACCTTCAAAGCACAGGCGTGCCCTACCATATAGAAGATCAAGACACATTTAAGATCGTCGAACGTGTTATTCCTGACGGCCGCAATATCTGCTCACTATGCGCCCGCCTGCGGCGCGGCATACTCTACCGGGTGGCGCGTGAGCACGGTTGTACAAAAATCGCACTAGGCCACCACATGGACGATATTGTCGGCACGCTACTTCTCAATCTTTTCTATGGTGGACGCATGAAAGGCATGCCTCCCATCCTTCGTAGCGACGACGGACGCAACACTGTTATCCGACCGCTAACCTATGTTCGCGAGTATGAAACCGAACGCCTATCCAAAATCCGAGGCTATCCAACAACGGCCAAAGGCATCTGTGGTAAAGGGGAAAACCTGAAACGGCAAGAAATCAAAGCACTGATTCGTCAATGGGATCGTGAGTTTCCAGGTCGCATCTACAACCTGTTCATGAGTATGCAACGTGTCGCACCATCACACCTCATGGATAAGAGCCTCTATGATTTTCGGACGTTTACACACCTTTTACCCACTGCCCTGACTGCGGATGGCGATGAAGAATGAAGACGCTTTAGGATGCGCTTTCTGTTATCGTCTGACACGCAAGCCCGAGCAAATTTTGCTAGTCTAACCACAACAACACAAAGAGAATAATGCGGCAGTTTCTGCTAGCGACCCTCTTTGGAGCGGAGTACTCTATGAGAGACTCCGCTTGGTGATCACCGATTTGTTTGAAAGGAAAACCATGCGAACTCGCTCCATGAAAGTTATCGACATGGCGGTGCACGACGTCGCCACGATTACTGCGGACAAGACCATCACCGAATGTGCTACGCAAATGCGCGCAGAACACGTCGGTAGTTTGGTCATCATTGATGATGCGAAAACGCCAATTGGAATGATCACTGATCGTGACATTACCATTCAGGTGGTCGCCCGCCACCTGAATCCAGATACGGTTACGGTTGGCGACGTCATGACAAAACCCGTTGTCACAGCCAAAATCAATGAGAGTATGGTTGTCGCACTGGCTCGTATGCGTGAGTTTGGTATACGCCGGCTTCCTATTGTTGACGAAGAAAATAAACTCGTCGGCGTGATTTCTAACTCCAATCTCGTCGAAGAGTTGTCATCACTTCTCGAAGGGCTTGTGCGCAACATTCACTCCTCCAAAGCGAGAGAGGTGGCATTGCGTTCAGATTAAGGCCGTTATTCTTTATGCTTAAGGGACGGCAAAATTCGCTACTTTTCCACGAAGCCGTCCCTCACCATCATCAACACAACATTCCTCTCTCTGCGCACCTTGTAAGGTGACCTTCCTTGACCTTGTATGCTGTGTTTCACGTGAAACATTCACCCATGCGGTCAGTGCCATCTGTTTGCTCGCCACTATGATTCCTTCTGACTCATGATCCATTCGTAGACATCACTTCGAGGCAAACCGGTCACCTTTGCTGCGACCGCAGCAAGTTTCGAGGCAGGCACAAGTGGCATGAGACCAATCAACCAAGCTCTCTGCTCCTCCGTCAACTCGATGCCTGTCGCTGGCTGAGTGCTGGCACCAACAAGTACAGCATATTCCCCCTTTGGAAGCATTTCTGCCGCCCATGCGGCAAGCTCGGCGCCTTTCAGATAAGAGAACTCCTCAAACTTCTTGGTAAGTTCTCGAGCAATGACAACCTCTCGGTCTGGTTGAATATACGTAGCAAGATCCAACAACAGTTCACGGACACGATGAGGGGCCTCATAAAGAACAAAGGCTTCACCACGCCCTAGCCATTTTTGCAGCGCTTCACCTCTAGCCTTAGTTTGAGGCGGGACGAACCCGACGAAAGAAAACCCAGCGCTTTCAAGGCCAGATGCCGAGAGCGCTGTGATCACCGCCGAAGCTCCCGGCACGGGTATCACACGATACCCAGCTGCCGCAACCAGTTTCGCCACTTTGGCACCAGGATCTGAAACCGATGGCGTTCCAGCATCAGTAACCAGTGCAATTCTTTGCCCCTGCGCCAGCATAGCGATCAGCTTCTCAGCGCCCTCGTGTTCATTATGTTCACGCACAGAAAGAAGCTTGCTACTGATGCCGTACTTTTCTAGTAATTTCTTAGTTTCTCTCGTGTCCTCCGCCGCAATACAATCAACTTTGCTTAAAATCCAAAGAGCACGCAACGTAATGTCGCCTAGATTTCCTATCGGCAGTCCAACCATATACAAACTGCCACTAGGGCACTCCTGCATAGGAAGTCCTGAAATCTGGAACAAAGAATCTGAAATTAATTTCTCATTTGGGGAACTCATTGTGTCTCACCTTAACTCGCTTCGTATTGCGCTCTGCGGCTCGCTCAGTCTAGCAATTCCGCTGGTCGCATGGGCTACCGCCGAGACGGATTCTCCCAATACGCCACAACAGTCAAGCACAACAAGCAGTGTTGTCGTGGCAGAAGAGCGCCCAATCACGGTCGCTTATCTCATGCCAAGCGACAACTCTCCTGTGCTTGCCGCCAATAAGATCGTTCTCAATGGACTCACTTCTGCCAACATGTTCAAGCCAAACATACGGCTTCTGATGGTCGAAACGTCCTTGGATAACAACCTCGAAAACCAGCTTAAAGCCGCTGTCCTTGCTGGTGCTGATGTCGCCATTGGCCCCCTGTCGCGCGACCGTGTTGATGAACTCTTAAAGATGCCCGAGCTACCACTTCCCGTGGTTGCCCTTAACACGCCGACAACGCTACAGGGTGAAGCCGATACGCAGCTCCTTATGATGTCGTTGAGCAATGAACTTGAAGCAAGTTACATAGCCAACGAGGCAGCTGATACTATCGAGAGCCTCAAAAACCCAATGGCTCGCGTCGTTATTATCCGAGACGCCACCAAAAACGATTACCGCGTTACGGCTGGCTATGAGGCTGCACTACAAGCTCGCCACATTCCCTATCAAATCCTGCCGATTGATCTGACTACGATTAACGCACAGAGAAAACTCTTCTCTGAGGAGATGAACGCTGACCTCAAGGCACAGTATGCACATGAAATCGCAGAACTCTCTCGCCTGCCAAAAACAGACGAAAACCTGCAGCGTCTCAAAGAACTGAAGGATGCGCAACGTATCGCCGAAGTGCAAGGAACACCAGAATTCCCTGTTGCCCTCCTTTCTATGGGAGCGACTGAAGCAGGGCTTGTCGTTGGCCGTCTGCCACGCAAGACGCAAATCATGGGTGTATCGCTACTCAACCCTGGCGATCCTGAAACCAATCCTACGGCGAGCTCATTGGTCTACGACCTCAACAATGCTGTCTTTGTGGATGCGCCTTTGCTGATTAAGTACGATGCTCAGGGCTTTGAAGCGAAATTCCAAACACCGATGCCCTATTCTTTACCAGCTAAGCGCCTCTTCGCGCTTGGATTGGACGCACTCAGTATCGCGGAACAATGGGCGCATCAAGTACCAAATATCAAACTAGCTGGTGAAGCCGGTCAGTGGTCAGGAGATGTCGCTTCGAGCGCCATCCTGACTAGAAAACCCGCTACTGTACTCATCCAAGATGGTGCGCTACAGTTGCTAACGATCGAACCAGCTCCAGCAAAAGCCACGCAGTAAAGCTTTTAGCTACACACACAACCATCTATAAGCAGTGACCACTCAAAACGTCACTGCTTTGTCTTTCTAGGAAAACGTTGTCCCATGCCATTGATCACACTTCAGAATGTCGATGCCGCTTGGGGGGATCTGCCTTTACTTGATGGCGCCAACTTCTCGTTGGAGTCAGGTGAACGCATTGGCGTCATCGGCCGAAATGGTACAGGCAAAAGCACCCTGCTATCCATCCTCGCCGCGCAACAAATCCCCGACCATGGGGAGCGTATAGCGCAAGACGGCCTTCGTATTGAGTATGTAGAGCAAGAACCTATTCTGCCCGCCGCGTCCACTATTCGAGAAAGTCTCATTGCTCGCGGTGCCATCATGAACATGGCCGATGAACGTGACAAATGGCGTGTGCTAGCCAAACTCGATGAATACATCGATCGGTTTGGTGTACACAAAGGTCGTGCTCCTGCTCAAGCGAGTGGTGGCGAACGCAAGCGCGCAGCCCTCGCACTCGCCTTTGCGTTGCTACCGGATGTGCTACTACTCGACGAGCCAACCAATCACCTCGATATTGAAGCCATCAAACTGCTAGAAAATATCTGTAATACAGAATACAAAAATTCAAGATCTCTGGTCGTTATCACGCATGATCGACAGTTTCTCGATAATGTTGTTACACGCATTATCGAACTCGACCGAGGACAGCTCCGTTCATATCCTGGCAGCTTTGCCGCCTATCAAGACAAAAAAGAATACGAGCTAAATAGCGAAACCCTTGCTAATCAGCGCTTTGATAAATTCTGGAAGCAAGAAGAGGTATGGATTCGCAAAGGTATCGAAGCACGACGCACAAGAAATGAAGGGCGTGTTCGCCGTCTTGAACAACTGAGACGTGAACGTGAGCAACGACGGGAATTGGTCGGTAGCATACAACTGACGATTGACGCTGGTGACAAAAGCGGAAAAATCGTTGCAGAAATAGCAGGACTCTCAAAATCTTTTGGCGAGCATCATGTCGTTCGCGACTTCGACCTCGTCTTGCTGCGCGGGGAAAAGTTGGGGCTCATCGGTCCCAATGGAATTGGGAAAAGTACGCTCATCAAACTCATTTTGGGGCAGCTGTCCCCTGATGCCGGCACTGTCAAGCTAGGCACCAATCTGAAGGTGGCCTATTTCGATCAGTTACGTGAGCAACTTGACCTCAACAAAACAGTTGCTGAAACCATCTCCCCTGGCTCTGAATGGGTAGAAATAGGCGGACAGAAAAAACACGTTATCGCCTACATGGGGGATTTTTTGTTCCCGCCAAGACGAATCAATGTACCAGTGAGCTCGCTCTCTGGAGGTGAACGCAATCGACTTTTGCTTGCACGCTTATTCGCCCTACCGGCTAATCTGCTCATTCTAGACGAACCAACCAACGATTTAGATATCGACGGCTTGGACGTGCTCGAACAAACGCTCAGTAACTATCCTGGCACCATCATTGTCGTATCACACGACCGGCGCTTCTTAGATAATGTGGTCACGCGAGTGTTGGCACCACAAGGCGATGGCCACTGGCAAAGTTATATCGGCGGTTATAGTGACTGGCAACTCCAGAGCACGAGAACAAGCGTGCACACCGATGCGCCAAAAAATAACCCTACTGCCATCAAAGACCCATCACCAGTTCGTGTAACCAAGCGAGAGCAGAAACGGCTCTCCTATAAGGAAACCAAAGAACTTGAAGAGCTGCCTGCGCAAATCATGGCCCTCGAAGAGGAGCAAGCCGCTCTCATCGAAAGCATGAGTGCTGCAGACTACCACAGCCTTCCCGTTGAGCGCATCAAGGCAGACAAAGACCGAGCCGTGTCCCTCGAGCAACAGATTGCGCAAGCCTACCAACGCTGGGAAACATTAGAACAAAAGAAAACTGCCTTTGAATTAGGGTAAACCCCTATATTTATAGACATGTTTTCCGTCTCTAGTTGAGTATGTTGAAACAGATTGGACTGCCGTAGCAGCCCTTGTCAGAGTTTGAAGAAAGAAAAGGAAAATCCCGTGACAGCTAGCACAACAGAAACGAACCACTACGATCTCGACCATGTCGATACGTTGCCTGGTTTATTCGAAAATAGTCTAAAGCTGTACTCCGCCCAAGAAGCCCTTCGTCAGTTCGATCGTTCGACCAATCAGTGGATCAGCTACAGCTATAGCGAATTGGGAAAGCGAATTACAGCCTGGCGTCGAGCTTTTGCACAGATGGGGCTTGCACGCGGTTCACGCATTGCAATTCTCATGCCCAACTCGGTCGACCATGTTTGTGCTGACCAAGCCGCCCTTGCTAACGGCTTGGTACCTGTGCCTTTGCACGCTATTGATACACCTGGTGCCTGTGCGTTCATCATCATTGACAGCCAAGCCGTTGCCCTCGTCACCAATAAACTCAATCGCTGGAATCAAATTCGCGCGACTGGGGTAGAAATGCCAGACCTCACTCATGTGATTGTGACGGATGAGGGAGAAGTATCAGAGCAATTTACGGATGAGCATTTCGACATCACGGGTGCTACCAAATTTCTCCAGAAGGGGGAAGCATTTCCTGGTGAACTACCGCCCTTACCCAGTAAAGATGACCTAGCAGGCATCATTTATACCTCAGGGACAACTGGGCGACCCAAGGGCGTCATGCTTACGCATAACAATATCGTCAGCAACGTCAAAGCGACGTTGAAGTGCGTCTCCCCTAATGTTGGGGACACCTTCCTTTCCTTCCTACCGCTCTCACACACCTTTGAACGTACTGCGGGTTACTATCTTGCATTAGCAACGGGCTGCCGTATCGCCTACAACCGCTCCATTTTGTTGCTTGCCGATGACCTCAAGACGATCAAACCAGATGTTGTCATCTCCGTACCACGCGTCTATGAGCGAATTTTTGCAAGAGTAGAAGACAAGCTCAAAAAATCGAATGCCTTGGCGCGAATGGTGTTTAACTGGGCTGTTGAAATCGGTTGGCGAGACTTTTGCCGCAAAAATCTCATGCCAGTAGAAAAGAGTTGGCGTAGCTTCCTTGACCCCATCGTGCGTGCACTCTTGCTGAAAAAGGTTTCCTCTACGCTATTAGCGCAGTTCGGTGGCCGTCTACGCATTGCGATTTCTGGAGGCGCCGCCTTGAACGCCAAGGTTGCCCGTACCTTCTGCGGGTTAGGCTTACCAATTATTCAAGGCTATGGCATGACCGAAGCTAGCCCAATCATCGCTGGCAACAACCAGTCGCTTAACCAACCCGCTACCGTCGGACGTCCTTTCTGTAACGTTGAGCTCCGCCTAGGTGAAGGGCAAGAGATTCAAATCAAGGGGCCAACCGTTATGAAGGGTTACTGGAATCGCCCAGAAGATAGTGCTCGAGCCTTCACGCCTGACGGCTGGCTATGTACCGGGGATGTTGGTGCCTTCAATGAGGCTGGTCTCTTGCAAATCAAAGGACGCATCAAGGAAATCATTGTCACCAGCACTGGCGAGAAAGTCCCGCCAGCAGACCTTGAAAGTGCCATTGAAACAGATCCTCTCTTTGCACAAGCATATATCATCGGTGAAAATCGTCCTTATCTCTCGCTCATTGCTGTCGTTGGTGAAGAAGAGTGGAAACGACTGGCGCAAGAGCACGGCCTCAATCCTGATGATGAAAGCGCGCTTAACGCCCCTGCCTTAAAGAGTGATGCGCTTAAGCGAGCCAAAATCGCAGCACGAGACTTTCCTCACTATGCCTTGCCGCGCGCAATAGTGCTTACGAAAGAGCCTTGGACGATCGAAAATGGGCTTTTAACGCCTACCCTCAAGCTCAAACGCGGTCCATTGTCCACGAAGTTCCGAGACACAATTCAGAAGCTATACGCCACACACGGCTAAAGCATCGTGTCACATTTGATTCGTCAGAGCCCCTGAAGAAGGAGCTCTGATGGTCAAGCAGGCCGAATGATGCTATAGCTAAATTTTTCAGCCCTCAGGCCTAGGGCTAGGCTAAAATTTCTCATCCTACAGTCCTCAAATCGACTCAAATTTTTATGAGCTCCACCCCCGAAAAATTTCATCAAGACCTGATGCCCGAGTGGGCCATTCACATGACCGACAAGATCATGGACTACTATACGTCCAAGTATCTGCGTTGCGATCCTGTCATACTGAATAACCCACCTCCGCCTCAAGAAGGCCATCAGTACCTTCTCTACGCCCATATTCCGTTCTGCCACACGCTTTGTTCGTACTGCACCTTCCACCGTTTCCTATTTAAGGAGCACACTGCGCGCGCCTATTTCGAGAACCTGCGCAAAGAAATGGACTACGTCAAAGCACTCGGCTATGACTTCCAATCCATGTACGTGGGTGGTGGAACAACGACCATCATCGAGAGCGAGCTCATCAAAACACTTGAGCATGCAAAAAAGCTCTTCCCCTCGATTAAGGAAATTTCGTGTGAAACAGATCCTCAGATCATCATGACTCCGCAGTTCCGAAATCTCAAAGGGCTTGTCGACCGTATGTCCATCGGCGTGCAGAGCTTCAACGATGACATTCTGAAGCTTGCAGAGCGCTATGAAAAATTTGGCTCTGGCGAGCAGATTTTTGAGCGCTTGCAGTACGCACAAGAACTCTTTCCAACCTGCAATGTCGATATGATCTTTGGGTTCCGCGGACAGACGCTCGACATGCTACAAGACGATATGGACAAGATTCGCCAACTCAATCCACGTCAAGTGACCACCTATCCGCTCATGGTGACATCGCAGACCCGAAAGAGTGTCAAAAATGTCATTGCTGCGGAAGGCAATCAGCTTGCTGAGCAATATAAAGTCATCATGGACACACTCGGCGCGCACTACCGTCAGCTCACGAGTTGGACATTTGGACGCACAAATGACGAAGGCTTTGACGAGTACGTTGTTGACCATGACGAGTACTTGGGTGTCGGCTCGGGCGCATTTAGCTTCCTCGGAGATAGTCTCTACGTCAACACCTTTAGCCTGCGCCGCTATGGCGAACGCATCGCTGAGGGACATACGGGGGTGGAACGCCGTCGGCAATTCAATAAGCACTCGATCTTGCAATATCGCCTCATGCTTAATCTCTTTTCACACCGACTCTCACGTCGCTATTTCCGCGAAGTGCACGGTGTGAATCTTGATCGTGCGCTCTTCAAGGAAATGATGGGGCTTCGTTTGCTCGGCGCTATTAAGGATGATCCGAATGACCCCGACCGCTTGATTGTCACGGATACAGGAAAATTCTTGGGTCTTGTGATGATGAAGGCTTTCTACTCCGCTATGGACAATGTTCGTGCGGAACTGCGTAAGCCACTCAAAGAAGAGGATATGTAAGAGTCCAGCTCTTTCCTGAAAGCCAAAAATCGCATCCACAGCCTCTAGGGCAGGGATGGCTACCCCTCAGATAGGACGCCGCCCCTGCCCTTAACTACGGACCAACACTGAGCAAAGGAGACCGTCATGCTCGACGCCCCAAAGGGTCTGCGCTTACATATCGGCATCTTTGGCGAACGAAACGCAGGAAAAAGCTCTCTGCTCAACGCACTCACCAATCAAAAGCTCTCTATCGTCTCTGAGATTGCGGGAACCACAACGGATCCCGTTGAAAAAGCTACTGAACTCTTCCCTGTAGGTCCCGTCGTCTTTATTGACACAGCAGGCATAGACGATGTTGGAGCGCTCGGCGCCGCACGGGTAGCGCGTTCACTGAGTGTATTGAGTTGGATCGATATCGCAATTGTTGCCATCAACGGCCAATGTAACGCGCTCAATCCCGCTACAGCTAACTTACTTAACGACTGCCGCACACGTGCCACACCGATCCTAATTGCGTTAACACAGTGCGACTTAGGAGCCCCGTCAGAAGAGCTATTGGCATCGCTAAAGCGCGCGCTGCCCCCAGAAACCCCCATCATCAGCACGAGTGCACATAAAAGCACTGGTATGGATGTCCTACGCGCCGCCATTAGTCATATGGCCTCTAAGAGAGAACCAGACCACCCCCTCACTCAAGGGCTTGTAAAAGCCTGCGACACAGTACTTCTCGTCACCCCAATGGATATTGGTGCCCCCAAAGGGCGGCTCATTCTGCCGCAGGTGCAGACGCTACGCGAGCTTCTAGATGTACATGCTCGGATCATCGTCATCCAAGTGGATGCGCTCAGCGCCATGCTCAATGAGCTCAAACACCCGCCCGCGCTGATCATCACCGACTCACAAGTCGTACACGACGTTGCACGCATCGCCCCTGCAGAAATCCCACTCACCACATTTTCCATTCTCATGTCTGCTGCAAAATGCGACATGATACCCCTCGCACAAGGCGCTGCCGCAATTGAGCGCCTGCGAGACGGAGACAAAGTGTTGATTATGGAAACCTGTAGTCATCATCCGCAGAAGGATGACATTGGACGCGTAAAGATTCCCCGCTGGCTTCGTGAATACACCGCTAAAAACCTTGACATAACGGTAGCAGCTGGACGCGAAATTCCATCAGACTTCCGTCCCTACCAGTTACTCATTCAATGCGGAGGCTGCGTCGTCACGCGCCGACATATGCTAGCGCGGCTCGCGCAAGCACTGGCGCAGGGGGTACCGATGACCAACTATGGTATGGCCATTTCCGCCTTTGGTGGCCTCATTGAACGCGTGCTATCAGCACATCCAGAGGCTCTTGCCGCCTATCACACGGCGTTGCTCACCAATGGAGAAGCGCATGACGACGACCAATGAACAGGCAAGAAGCAAACCATACAGCGATGACGAACTCAAAACGATGTTAGCACATCAAAGTTTCGCAGATTGTCAGCAATTACAGTTACAAGCATATAACTTAACAAGAGAAATACATGGCAATGATATTTACCTAAGAGGATTAATAGAATTAAGTAATATATGCGACGCAAATTGTCGATATTGTGGAATTAGAAAAGGGAGAAAAAAACTCCAACGATATACTCTCTCCAGAGAAGATATTCTAAAATGTGCGGAATATGCTATTCAAAAAGGCTATGGATCACTTGCCCTTCAAGCTGGAGAAAGAAGGAATAAAGCTTGGATAGATGAAATTTCGTCTCTATTAACCGCTCTTCGAGGCTTGACCATCCGTTATGGGGTAACTGAGACGTTCGGTCTTACGCTCAGCCTCGGCGAACAGAGTATCGATGTCTACGCGGCTTGGGCGCGTGCTTGGAAAAATCCGAACACGTTGCGATACTTACTCAGATTTGAGACAAGCAACCCCACGCTTTTTGCACATCTACACCCCTCCGATGGCAGATATGAGAAACAACTCACACATCGCTATGCTGCATTGCGAAACCTACGAGAGACCGGCTACCAAGTTGGCACTGGTGTCATGATTGGGCTACCAGGACAAACACTTGATGATCTTGTCGCCGATATCCGTATGTATCAATGTCTCGACGTCGACATGATTGGTATGGGTCCTTATCTCGTTAGTGAAGGTGCCGATATGTGTGCTGAGGGCATGATGGAGCGGTCTGCGCTACTGCAACGCTCCCTGAATATGATCGCTGTCACGCGCCTCGCCTTGCCAAAAACCAACATCGCAGCAACCACCGCTTTGGAGAGCCTATTGCCTGGCGGGAGAATTGCAGCTTTCCTGTATGGCGCCAACGTACTCATGCCTAACCTCACACCCACTTCACCCCGTAGCACCTACCAACTCTACGACAACAAACCAGGCATCGATAGTGATGCGAGAGCCAACGATTTGCTTTTTGCACAAATTGAGTCACAAACGGGGCTACGGATTGCGCTTGGGAAAAGTGGCAATGCACTACGGTGGCAAGAACGCAAAACCCAGAGATAAAAAGGAGGTTGGCGTAGCCTCCTTTTATACGCGAGCGGTTACTCACTCTCGCAAAAACACCTGAACAAAGCTACTCCACAAGAGAGTGAGTACTCACTCAATTTTCTCATTCATCTCGCGGGTCGCATGGAATTTAACCTGAGGCCAATGCTTCATTGTTGTCTCTAGGTTGTAGATCGACGTCGCTAAATACACAATATTTCCATTGACATCGGTCGCTAAGCGAGCACCCTGCTCCCGCTCAAAATCCTTTCGAGTTTGCTCGTCAGGAAAGGAAAGCCAGCGCGCTGTAGAAACATCGGTATGCTCATAAATGGCATCGACTTTGTATTCAGTAGCAAGGCGTTGTGCAACGATTTCGAACTGCAGCTGGCCCACAGCACCGAGCATGATATTGCCAATATCGTTTGTAAACACCTGAATGGCCCCCTCTTCACCGAGCTCCTGCAACCCCTTCTGAAGTTGTTTCGCCTTAAAGGGATCTTTGCTACGTGCTGCACGGAAAAGCTCTGGTGCAAAATTGGGGATCCCAGTAAAGGCTAGCTGTTCTCCTTCGGTGAGGGTATCGCCAATATGGAGCTGTCCGTGGTTGTAGATACCGATAATGTCACCAGCAACCGCATCTGTCATGATCACACGATCCTGAGCCATAAAGGTGAGCGCATTGGCCAATTTCATTTCACGTCCTTCGCGTGTATGAAACACCTTCATGCCTGGCGTATAACGCCCAGAGCAGACTCGGAAGAAAGCAATACGATCTCGATGACGCGGATCCATATTTGCCTGAATCTTGAAAACAAACCCAGTAAAAGGCTCCTCGGTCGGCTGCACCATACGGCTACCAGCATTGCGCTCGCGAGGAGATGGCGCCCAATTCACCAACGCATCCAAGAGATCTTGAACACCAAAGTTATTGACACCAGAACCGAAAAATACAGGGCTTTGTTCTGCATTTAAAAATTTCTGCAGATCAAATGGCTCTGTTGCACCTTGTACTAATTCAATACCTTCTCTAGCTATGGACATTTCCATAGGGAATAATCGATCTAATTCTGGATTATCCAGCCCTTCAATAATTTCCTTTTCTCCAGAAAGACGCTCTTCCCCTGCCGTGAATTTAACCATATGGTTTTTAAGAAGAGAAAATACTCCACGGAAAGTTTTTCCCATTCCAATTGGCCAAGTGATTGGAACACACTGCAGTTTCAGTACGCTTTCGATCTCGCTTAACAAATCGAGTGGAGAACGCACTTCACGGTCAAGCTTATTAATGAAGGTAATGATCGGAGTGTTGCGCATGCGGCAGACCTCAAGCAACTTGATGGTCTGCGCTTCAACACCTTTAGCCGCATCGATAACCATGATGGCAGCATCGACCGCAGTTAGCACACGGTAGGTATCTTCAGAAAAGTCCTCGTGCCCCGGCGTATCAAGCAGATTGATCACATGATCGTCATACTTGAACTGCATGACCGAACTTGTCACCGAAATCCCACGCTCCTTCTCAACCTCCATCCAGTCGGAGGTAGCATGGCGGGCAGCCTTTCGGCCCTTAACCGCGCCAGCAAGTTGAATAGCACCTCCGAAAAGCAGTAGCTTCTCAGTAAGCGTTGTCTTACCGGCGTCAGGGTGGGAAATAATGGCAAAGGTACGACGATCTTCAACGTCATGCACCAATGCAGGATTTGGACTGGTCATAGCGCATTTAGAAAAAAAGGGGGTTAATACAGGCTCTCGCTATTAGCACATATCGTGCCGAGGCAGGTATACCGAAAGAAAAGTCCATTATTCTAACAACTTGTGCTACAGGCGACACCGAAGACCTTCGCTGAAATCATCGCGCCAGAGCGACAGAAGCAGACAGCCTGAACTTCTGTCGCTCAAGCGCTAGGCTCGACAATTAGCGCTTCAGGTTAAGTTTCCCAAAAGCAGCTGCCATAGCGCTCTGCGCTGGATTGTCACGACGCGTACGCGGCATACGCTCAGCATCAGCGCGGCGGGCACCACGCGCTTGAGCGTTTGCCCCAGTTTTCTTCATGGTCAGCGAGATACGGTGACGCGCCTCGTCTACTTCGAGAACCGAGACCTTCACAATATCGCCCACTTTCACGATGTCATGTGGGTCAGAGACAAAGCGATCAGAGAGTTGTGAAATATGCACAAGCCCATCTTGATGCACACCAATATCGACAAACGCACCAAACGCAGCAACGTTGGTCACCACCCCCTCGAGCTGCATACCAACACGAAGGTCTGCCATGGTCTGAACTTCTTCAGAGAAATTGGCATAGGTGAACTGCTCGCGAGGGTCTCTAGCAGGCTTCTCAAGCTCTCGAACAATATCCTCAAGCGTTGGTAGACCCGTAGTTTCGGTCACAAAGTTCGACAATTTGAGCGTACGCAACAGCGCCCCCTGTCCCATGACTTCCTCGAGAGGGCGCCCGAGTGTCGCAAGCATGCGCTCTACGATCGGATAGCTCTCAGGATGCACCGACGTGCAGTCAAGCGGGTTATCGCCGCCATTGATTCGCAGAAAACCAATGCACTGCGTATAGGTCTTGGGACCCATCATCTTGACTTTTGTCAGCTCCGATCGATTTTTGAAGCCGCCCAGGCTCGTTCGCAACTCCACAATGTTCTTTGCTTTCGTCAGTCCAAGACCAGAAATGCGACGCAAAATTTCGACGCTAGCCGTGTTGACGTCGACACCTACAGCATTCACGCAGTCTTCTACCACATGGTCGAGCCGCTCTGCGAGTTGGGTCTGATTGACGTCATGCTGGTACTGACCAACACCAATGGCCTGTGGATCAATCTTGACTAGTTCTGCCAGCGGATCCTGCAAACGGCGCGCAATGGAAATCGCCCCACGGAAGCTAACATCCACATCTGGAAATTCAGCCGCAGCAGCTTCGGAGGCTGAATAGACAGACGCCCCAGCTTCACTCACCACAACTTTATGTGCATTGAGCTCTGGATGTTGGCGTAGTAGCTTACCGACCAACACATCCGTTTCTCGGCTCGCGGTACCATTACCAATTGCCAAGAATTCCACCTTATGCTCAGCGCACGCCACACGAATCATCTCCATCGCGGCCTTCTCATCTCGTTGAGGAAAGACCACAAAAGTCTTGAGCAATGCTCCCTGAGCGTTCACCACAGCAATCTTGCAGCCGTTGCGATACCCTGGATCAAGTCCCATCACCACTCGACTACCAGCCGGAGCTGCCATCAGTAAGGCCTTGAGATTTGTACCAAAGACATCGATCGCCTTGGAGTCTGCGATTTCTTTAAGGCGTCCCAGCAATTCCGTCTCCAACGATGGTAAAAGCTTAATACGCCAAGTCCAATCCGCAGCTAGCGACAGCCAATCATCCTTGGCTCGCGTAGCGAGCATTGGCAACAAGGCGCGCTCGAGCTGCAGACGGTAGCGCTCCGTTAGCTCGGGCGTATTTTCGAGGCCAATGCGTAGCACGCCAAGTCGAAAACCACGTAAGAGCGCAAGCGCACGGTGTGAAGGAATGCGATCAATCGCTTCGGAATAATCGAAGTAATCTTTAAACGTAGCCGCTCCCTCGACAGACTCATCCACCAATTTGGAGACCAACATGCCTTCACGCCACAGCGCTTCGCGCATGGCTGGCACCAAAACAGAGTTGTCAGTGATGCGTTCTGCAAGGATTGCGCGGATTCCCTTCAAGACAGCATCAACGCTATCGTAGGGCGATTCAGCCTGCACATAGGCCTGTGCCAAATCCTCTGCTGCCCCTTGCTCTGCAATCACTGCCTCTAACAACGGTTCTAATCCCGCCTCCTTGGCCGCCATCGCGGCGTTGTGACGCTTAGGCCGATAAGGAAGGTACAAGTCCTCTAGTTGCTGGCGGTTGTCAGCCACCATGATTTCACGCTCGAGATCCGCAGAAAGTTTGCCCTGTTCAGAAATGCTCTTGAGTACCGTCTCTCTCCGATCTTCCAGTGCTGTGTAATAGAGATAGCGCTCCTCGAGCAAGCGTAATTGTGTGTCGTCAAGACTTCCCGTACGCTCCTTGCGGTAGCGTGCAATAAAGGGGACCGTGGCATTTTCAGCAAAAAGCTCAATGACGGCTTGAACCTGCCAAGGCTGAATGGAAATATCACGGGCAATATATTGGATGATGCGAGTGTTGCGATCAGAATTCATAGAAATGGATTAGAGACAAAAGCGCCTGCGCCCAAGGAATATTGAGCAACAGGACGCTTTGTGAAGAAAGGCGACAAACGTTAATTGGCGTGCTTTTGAAAAATGCGTTGCAGGAGCTCTCGCACGAGAAACTCATCCTTATCTTGATAAGCCTGCTTTCGCACATCCTCAAACATAGGATTCTCATTGCGCGCCTCCTCCTCGTAGAGGAAACGTACAAAGAGATTATCCGCTTCGGGCTCCTCAAGCTTGATCACGAAACTAGATGGTGGAAAATCAGCCGTTCCGTCGACCATCGTCACAATTTCTCGAGTTGCCGTGTGCACGTCAACTGTATCCGTCACCACGACATTAGAAAAATGTAGCTGACGCCGCAACCGCAGACCGTTTTCACTTTCGTTGCGCTCAAGAATTTCGCTAGCGCTCAAGTGTTCAACGAACTCCTGAGGTTTATGGACATACTCCATAAGCGCATCCCAAAAGTCCGAAGCGCTGATGCCGTCTTGCGGACCGTGAGACACACGAATAATGTGTTCGTGAAAAGTGGTAAACATGATGACTTCACACCTAAATATTGACTTGAAATAGTAGCGTCAATGTTAACGCCGTTTGTTCCCGCCAAGATAACCCTCAAGCCAAAGACTGTAGCGTGAGATGATAAAGCTACAGACAAAATAGATCACAGCAATAAAGACATAACCCTCAACAAAGAAGCTACGCCAACGGGCATCCCCCAAAGCGAGTTTGAGACCGCCCGTCAAGTCCGTCATCGAAACAACCGTCACAAGGGATGTATCCATAAAGCAGGACAGCAGACTATTGATGAAGGCAGGAATCACCGCTACTAACGCTTGCGGCAAAATCACATAAGCATATACCTGGGGTTTCGTGAGCCCGAGTGAAGCTGCAGCATTAAACTGCCCCGCTGGGATCGTCTGAATCCCGCCGCGAACCGTCTCGGCAATATAGGCAGCCTGAAAGAGAATGATGCCAACCGTCACTCGCCAAAACGCATCCAACCGTACTCCTGCAGGCAAAAGCAACGGGAAAATAAACGTTGACATGAAGAGTACCGTAATCAACGGTACACCACGCACAAGCTCTATGTAGCCAGTTGCTACCCCCGACACAATCGGCATGGAACTGCGGCGGCCTATCGCTAGCACAATACCAATTGGTATGGAGACACCCATACCAAAAAGTGTCAAGAGAACCGTCAATGGAAACCCGCCCCACAAGTCCGTCGTAACATGGCTAAGTCCGAAGACCCCACCTTGCATCAGCGAAAAGAATGCAACCAATCCAACACCCCAAGCCCAAAGCAAGTACTTTGAGTATGGTTTTCTCCATGTTGCTGGAAACGCTGATGCAATGAGCAACATGATGACAAGTAAGGTCGCTAGTCCAGCGCGCCACTGCTGCTCATAGGGATAGCGTCCAAATAAAATCAGACGCCACTTCTCCGTAACAAATCCCCAACATGCTCCGCCTGCGGCACGGCACGCTTCGGCATCAGGAGCAGTAACCGCATGAAGAACGCCCCAACTAAAGAGACGAACCACAACGAGCACAATAACGGCGAGCGCGACAATCGTAACAATACTCGCGGGCACAGAATAGAAAAATTGCTGGCGAATACGATGGGCAAGCGAACCTCTGAAGGAGGATTGCGACACAATCTGCATGATGACTCTCCTTCTTTACTGAGGTGCCTTCATAACGCGGGCATTGAGCGCATTCATTGCCATCGACGTTATGAGATTGAGCGTGAGATAGACCATCATGATGATGCAAATCACTTCGATGGCTTGTGCACTCACATTAATGGTGGTATTACCAATATTGACCAAATCGGGATACCCGACCACCACAGCCAAGGAAGAATTTTTAGTGAGGTTCATGTATTGACTGGCCAATGGAGGAATGACGAGCCTCATGGATTGCGGGAAAATCACGTAGCTCACGGTCTCAGCACGTGTCAAGCCAAGCGCTAGCCCAGCATCCCATTGCTGAGGACGCACAGCTAGCACACCCGCGCGGATTATTTCCGCAATGGACGCACTCGTAAACAGGGTTAGGCCAAGCCAAATCGAGAGAAACTCAGGTGTCAGCTGCCCTCCGCCCGTCAAGGCAAAGCGTGTTTGTTCAGGATGCGACCAACCGAGCACAGCACCAAACCCAACCCAGACCACAGCGCCCATCAAAGCAAAAGCAACAAAAGCCCAAACACCAGCCATTAGATGCGTAAGGCGCCCAAGGAGCAGACGATAGACAACCGCCGCACAGAGCGCACCAGCCACTACCCCTGCCGCAATAGCTTTCATGACCTCAATAGGCTCAGCAAACTGCAATCCAGACTTGGAAAGATAAACCCAGTTTCCGATATGTAAAGCACTACGCGCCCCTGGCAATAATTCGGTAACAGTTAAGTACACAGCAAGCAGCAAAACCAAAAGCGGAATATTGCGATACACCTCAACATGTGCTGCCCCGAGTAGCTTCAGCATGGGATGCTTTGAGAGGCGCATCAACCCTACGACAATGCCAAGTAGGGTCGCTGAAATAATGGCAAAAAAAGAAACTTTTACCGTGTTGAGCACACCAACGACAAATCCCATCCAAGCGGGATCTGCACTCGTAAAGGCTAGAGGAGACTCACCAATATCAAAACCTGCTGGGTTGAAGATGAAAGCAAAGCCACTTCGAATGTGGCGAGCAGCCAAGTTCTCGGAGACATTCATCGTTGCTGCCGCGAGTAGCGCAACCAATACGAGCAGCAGGACGGCTTGTATGGTGTAATCACGGCGGCGACGGGCGGCCTGGCGCTCCCTCCAGGCTTCGTCACCTTCAATACCAAAAGAGTTCTTCGATAACATAGTTAAAACTCAAGCGTCGAGGATGAAATTCGTTGTGACAAAAGGCCTAGAGAGCGACCTAGCTGCCCTAACAATTAGGTTTCGTTGATTATCAGAAAGGCTCCCGAGAGTGTCTGCGGGAGCCTTTTTCAGTACGGTGCTAGGCTGATCAACGGATCGGCTGAGCGTACATCAGACCGCCCTGCGTCCAGAGTTTGTTCAGACCACGCGGCAACTTCATCTGGGAGTTAGGCCCGAAGAACTTTTCCCAAGATTCGCCGTAATTACCCACCTGCTTGATGATACGGTAGGACCAATCTTTGTCAAGACCAATTCCTCGACCCATATCGTCAGCGGCACCTAACAAGCGCTGAACGTTCGGGTTAGTGCTGGTCTTTTTGAGTTCATCAGCATTGGCCTTTGTGATACCAAGCTCTTCAGCTTCGACCATGGTGTTAAAGGACCAACGAACAATCTGGAACCACTGATCGTCACCCTGACGAACGGCTGGTCCGAGCGGTTCTTTGGAAATAACTTCCGAGAGAATATCGTACTTGGAAGGATCCGAAGCGTGCGTGAGCATACCAGCAAGGTCGGACTGATCCGTCGTATAGGCTTGGCAACGACCTGAGAGGAATGCCGCCTGCACAGCCTCGGCAGCATCAAAGACAACAGCTTTGTACTTGAGTTTGTTCGTGCGGAAGTAATCTGCCAGCGTCTTTTCAGTAGAGGTTCCCGACTGAATACAGATAGAAGCACCATCCAGCTCTTTGATACTCTTAATGCCAAATTCCTTTGGCACAATGAAGCCCTGACCATCATAGTAGGAAGTAGTCACAAACATGGCACCCTGCGTCGTATCGCGCGTCATCGTCCACGTGGTGTTACGAGCGAGCATATCGATCTCACCCGACTGCAACGCCGTAAAACGCTGAGAGGAGGTCAGCGGGATGAACTTAACCTTCTTGGCGTCACCTAGCACGGCCGCTGCCACGCTACGGCAAATATTCACATCCAAACCTTCCCAATTGCCTTGGCTGTCAGCGCTGCCAAATCCAGGGGCAGAGGTATTGACCCCACAGACCAAGTAGTCGCGTTTTTTCACCGCATCTAGCGTCGAACCGGCGAATGCCGGCAACGCCACGGTACCCGCGGCTAAAACGGCCATGGTAGCTAACAGCTTTGAATTTCCCATTTTTTTAATCCTATGGTGTTTTGGTTGTTCTGCAGTTCACTGCAATCGCATGCTAAAGGAGAGTGCGGTCACAGAGCTTAAACATTACGCGCACCTTAGGAGTCTGTAAAGACACTGCAACAAGCTGAAAAAAGTTTTTTGAAATTCTCCCATTCAAAGCAAAATACCTTGGCTTTTCTACCAAGACCAATTCTGCAAAAAACCCCGAAAAAAACAAACGCCTAACCCCCTCGTGATAAAATATGATCCTTATAACATTTGGTAAGGGCCATGACCTCATACTCTCAACTGATCACACTTTTTATCCTGATTTTCCTGAGCGCCTTCTTGAGTTGTGCCGAAATTTCTTTGGCCGCGGCTCGTCGACCGCGCCTGCAGACTTTGGCAGAGGAAGGTGATCGTCGGGCGAAACTGGTGATGGATCTGCAAGAGCAGCCAGGACAATTTTTCTCGGCGCTACAGCTCGGAATTAATGCCGTCGCACTTCTTGGCGGTATTGTCGGGGACGCGACTTTTTCTCCGTTCTTCGCTTGGTGTCTCGAGCAAATTTTGCCTGCAGAGATTTTGGACAAAGTGAGCTTCATGTTGTCATTTTCTCTGGCGACGCTATTGTTTGTCATTTTCTCGGATCTGCTCCCAAAGCGCCTAGCCATTGCGCGTCCTGAGGCTGCTGCCATGGCGGTTGCCCGCCCGATGCGTTTCATCATCGCAGGTCTGAGGCCGCTTGTATACGTACTCGAGCACCTATCGGATTCGCTCATGCGCTCGATTGGCTTTCCGACCAAACGTCAGGACACTATTACCAGCGAAGACATTTTGGCAAGCGTTGGCGCTGGTGCCGCCGCAGGTGTCATTGCACCACAGGAAGAGGCTGTGATTCAGAACGTCTTTGATCTTGAGAGCCGCCTCGTCACGTCCGCCATGACACCGCGTGAAAGTATTATGTTTTTCACGCTCGATGAATCCGAGGAAAACATCCGAACCAAGATCACAGAAGTTCCTTACAACCGCTTTGTTGTCTGCGACAAGGATCTTGATCACGTTATCGGCTATGTCGACTCCAAGCACATCCTGACTCAAGTTTTGGAGGGGCGTCAGATCTCACTAAAAGAGCAGGGCGTTGTACAAACCTGCCCCTTTATTCCAGACAGTCTGACGCTCTCTGAAGTACTCGATGTCTTTCAGAGGCAAGGCGCTGATTTTGCGGTCATCATCAACGAATACGCACTCGTTGTCGGGGTCATCACACTCAATGACGTCATGAGTACCGTGATGGGTGACTTAGTAGCTACCCAAGATGAAATGCAAATCATCGATCGTGGTGATGGTTCTTGGCTCGTCGATGGGTCCACGCCTATTGATGATTTAGAGCATGCACTCGATGTTGATGAGTTTCCTGAAGACTCCACCTATGAAACTGTTGCGGGCTTCATGATGTATATGCTGCGCAAGATCCCGAAACGCACAGACAAAGTGACTTGGGCTGGCTTCACGTTTGAGGTGATCGACGTCGACAATAACCGTATTGACCAGATCTTTGTGACGCGTAACCCAACGACGCAAGAATCCTCAAACAGCGCAGAGAACACGACTCCCTCCTCAACCGAGGAAAAGTCCTCTGAGAGTTAAGCACCACAGCGCAAACAGCATCGCAATAAGTAATGGCCGACGGAATTCTTCTGTCGGCCATTGCTTGACTAGACCCCACTAGGCGTGGGGACTTCCCCCGCTTTACGGCATCCTTTCACCCAGAGCGGTGAACAAACAGTCTTGAAACCGCTCTGGTGTTTTTCATGCCCTTAAGACCCACTCTTGGTCGAGCGAGGACGCGACGTTGTGCGTTTTGCGGCAGGCTTTTCCTCACGCTGCTGAAATTCGAAGCCAACCTTACCCGTCGAATCCAACACCAAAAATGCGCTAAAGGTTCGCTTGTTGCGCTTAGAAACAAAGCCATTGAGCAAAGGGGTACGATGCCTTTCAAGCAACTCTCTAACCTCTTCAGTGGTCATATTGCGTGAGAGAATCTTCCCCCCAATACGGAAGTCACATTTCTTAGCAGCGGGACGAATATTTCGTTCGCATGCATAGCCCGACCCCGTATTGAGGACTCGGCCACCACACATAGGGCAGGTCCCTACAAGCTCGAGGTTGTTAAGTTCCTCATCGCTCATATCCTCAGGACGGTCATCCTCGCCGAAATCAAACTGCACATGCCAGCGGTCATCCTCCCCCTTGGCAAGCACAAGCTCCGCTTCAAAGGGGAACCCACGGCGACTGATAAAGCCTGTCAGCGGCCCCACTCGCTTCTCGCTAATGAGCTTTTCAACCTCTTCTGGGACCAGAATACGGCCACTTGCCTGTTTGGGCACTGCAAAGCCACACCGCGCACAAGTGTAGTGCCGGTATGTCTCCTCTATCTGCCCGCCACATTGCGGGCACGGTGTGTCGATTTGAATAGGGTTGACAATGGGTACGCTGTTGCCCTCATAACGCTTGGCTGCATCAACGATATTCTCAGTGAGAGAGCGGATTTCGCGCATGAACTGATCGCTAGACTCTTTGCCTTCCTCAATCAGTTTGAGCTTATGTTCCCACTCCGCCGTCAACGTTGGCTCAGAAAGCGCGCGAATATTCAGCCCATCGAGCAACTGAAAGAGTTGAAAAGCCTTGGGTGTCGGGAGCAAATCACGCTCTTCTCGACGCATATATTTTTGGTCGATCAACCCTTCGATGGTCGCAGCGCGGGTCGCTGGTGTCCCCAAGCCCTTATCTGCCATCGCATCACGAAGCTCATCATCTTCGATCTTCTTACCTGCCGTTTCCATGGCAGTCAGCAACGTGGCTTCCGTATAGCGAGCAGGTGGTCGCGTCTCTAAGGCTTCGAGTGCAATATCCGCCACATCCGCCACTTCACCCTGATGCTTAAGCGGCGTGAGCTCTTCCTTCTGGGCGCGTAGCGACTTGCCCGCCACTTCAAGCCAACCCGCGACAGCAAGCACCTTCCCTTCGGTGCGGAATTTATGAGCGCCAACCGTCGTGATGCGCGTGGTCACGTCATACTCCGCAGCAGGGAAAAATTGTGCCAAGAAACGCCGAACAACCAAATCGAAGATTTTCTCTTCAGCCTCGGTCAATGTCTTCGGCAGTTGTCCCGTTGGAATGATGGCAAAGTGGTCACTGATTGCAGCATTGTTAAACACGCGCTTGTCAGGCACAATCCAAGAGCGCGAGAGGATCTTCTGACTGTAGAGCTGATAGGCATCTAAAGCCGAAAGGGCATTAACTGTCTGATGGACCACGGCAAGGTAGTCCTCAGGTAGCGCGCGTGCATCGGTACGTGGATACGTGAGCACTTTGTGCTTTTCATAGAGCGCTTGGGCAATCGAAAGTGTCGTCTTGGCGGAGAAGCCAAAGCGAGAATTCGCCTCACGTTGAAGACTCGTCAAATCGAAGAGCTGTGGTGCACCCTGGCGTGTACGCTTTGAGGTCTCTTCCGCCACACCTTTTTTCCCACGGCATTCATCCAGAATGCGACGAGCCGTTTGCTCATCCCAAATGCGATCCTGCTTATGCTCTGGGTTGTCCTTATCCTTTTTGAAATCAGGATCAAACCAAACACCCTCATACTCTCCTGCCTCTACGCCAAACTGCGTGCGCAGCATCCAATAGGGTTTAGGAATAAAACTGCGAATTTCCCATTCACGGCGCACAACCAATGCAAGCGTAGGCGTCTGCACACGGCCAACCGTCGTGAGGAAAAATCCCCCTTCCTTGGAGTTGAAGGCCGTCATGGCACGCGTTCCATTGATGCCTACTAGCCAGTCAGCTTCCGAGCGACAACGAGCTGCGGCCTCCAGAGATTTCATGTCCGCATCATCACGGAGCTGCGAAAAGCCTTGTTGAATTGCCTGTTTGGTCATGGACTGCAGCCAAAGTCGACGCACTGGCTTTTTATTTCCACAAGCCTGCATGATGTACTTGAAAATCAACTCACCTTCTCGTCCCGCATCACAGGCATTGATGATGTCCGAGACATCACGACTACGGATACGTTTTTGCAGAGACTTGAGTTTTTCTTCACTCTTTTTAATCGGTTTAAGGGCGAAATACGGCGGCAAGACTGGCAATGCATTGAAAGTCCAACGACCACGTTTGACCTCAAACTCTTCTGGTGCTTCAATTTCGAGCAAATGCCCGACCGCACTGCCGACAACCATATCGTCTCGAACCCAGAAGTCTCCATCACGCGTGAAACCACCTAGCGCTTTGGCAATATCACTGGCCACGGAGGGCTTTTCTGCAATAACTAAAGATACTGACATCCCTGAAACCTTTTGTCCGACATCGGCTCCGGCAGAAAGACATCTCCACACGGCAGCCCATAGAATCTGTGGACGCCGGCTTCTCAGAACACGCGTACCCTGTCGTCTGATGAGGAGCCCTTGCTCCGCGTCCATAACAAGCTTCAAGAGCCATCTTTGGTGCGTTCTTCCGTCTCGGCCGGCGACGCCAATACTCATGATAAATTTCATTTGAGACGGCGTTAATCCTGCCATATTACCTGCTTTTGGCTGTCGTGAACAGAAAAAGCGCACGCCTCGGCCTTAGGGTTTTGCCTAAGTCTCGGCGTCATAAAGCCTAACTTTTCCAAGCACTATCGAGCGTAAGCGTCGCTTTTTAGAGCGACTTACTAACCTGGCTCTGCTACCTCAAACACCGATCAATCAGCATCATCAAGAAGATTTCCACTAGAGTCTGCACACCGCAAAATCACTGACCCTATAATTTTGCAATACGCATGAGAGGCGCTCCGCCTCTCGCTTGTACTCAAGGAGTGTTCTGTGGCACTACTGCCTATTCTTCAGTATCCTCATCCCACGCTCGCAGCCAAAGCTGAACCCGTAACAGAGTTCGACGACGAGCTCAAGGAGCTCGCTCAGAACATGGCGCAAACCATGTATGAAGCCCCTGGCATTGGTCTCGCTGCCAATCAGGTCGGCGTACTCAAACGTATCATCGTCATTGACGTCTCTGAGGAGCACAACGACCTACGCGTTTTTGTTAACCCTGAGATCATTGCTCAGAGCGAGGAAATCGAAGAGTTTGAAGAAGGCTGTCTTTCTCTAAAGGGCCTGTATGAAACCGTCAAACGCCCAGAGCGTGTGACTGTTCGCGCACAGGATCTAGACGGAGAGCCTTTTGAACTCGAAGCCGAAGGCCTTCTCGCAATCTGTCTGCAGCATGAAATCGATCATCTGCATGGCATCGTCTTTATTGACCATCTAAGCCGTCTCAAAAAAGATCGCGCAAAAGTCAAACTGCGCAAGCTCAAGGCCGAGCGCGAAAAGGCTTGAGAGAGCAACTTTGCGTCTTTGCCTCACCGCTAAGCATCCTTAGAGATTACCTTGGCAGTGTGTTGCAATCTGCGAGGCAAATCGGGGCATTAACTTCACAGGAAGTTGATGCCCCATTCCTTCGATGCTCCATAGGCGGGCTCCTCGTATAAGTCGAGCACACTCTTGTCCTGCAGAAAGAGGCAACAAGGGATCATTGCGTCCATGGATAATGAGCGTCGGCGCCTCAATGAGCGAAAGCTCCGAGCTTCTATCTCCCGATGCTAGGATTGCAAGAAGTTGCCGATACATCGCTTGCCGATCAAACGTCTCGGTGCTTAGGCACGTTTTCATAAACGTGAGTTCCGCTTCAGAAGGTTGATAAAGAGGCCCTGCTAGCTTTTTCACTACCCGTACAAAATAATCTTCAAATCCACCATCCTTCGGCTCTCGAATCAGTGACCAAATGGCAGAGAATTTTCCTAAACCCGTCCTAACATGCCCACTTGCAGAAGAGATTGACGTCAGTGTACTCACTCGCTCAGGCCAATGCGCTGCAAGCACCTGTGCGATCATGCCGCCCATCGAAAAACCCACCACGTGCACACGTTCAAGCGCTAGATAATCAAGTAGCCGAACAACATCCACAGCCATATCGGTCAAGGCGTATTTTGCTTGTGTCACGTTTCGGCCAATCACTGCATTGAGAATCCCATTGAGCACGTCACCTTGGTCGACAGGCTCCTCAGATAGATGCATAGAAGCACCCGCATCCCGATTATCAGGGACAATCACTTGAAATCCCTGAACCACAAGATGCTCAATGAGCACCGGCGGCCAGCATCCCCCTGGCAACCCTAGTCCCATCAAAAGGACAACAGCAGGATTCTGCTCCGCTCCCCAACGAGAGAACGCAGTGGTTTGCCCCTGCTCACGAAAGAATTGCATTATTCTTGTCTCCAACAGTTGGTCAGCACTGTGCGTCCGCTTGGCCGTACCTTTTTCCTAAAAACCTTGCACACACCGACACACCATGAAAATCATCTTCGCTGGCACCCCAGAATTTGCAGCTACCGCTCTTGAAAAGCTCATCGCCGCAGGGCACGAAATAGCTTTAGTTCTCTCCCAACCCGATCGTCCTGCAGGTCGAGGCATGAAGCTCACGCCGAGCCCTGTCAAGGCCTGCGCACAAAACCATGGTATCGAGGTCATTACCCCTCTCACACTCAGTGTTAAAAAGGCACCACAGGAAAGTAGAGAGATTTTTGAAAAACTCAAAGCGCTTGAAGCAGATGTCCTTGTGGTCGCAGCCTATGGTCTGATCTTACCGCTACCTGTGCTTACCTGCGCAAAAGGCATTGGCGTTCATAAAGACATTACTGCCATCAATATTCACGGTAGCCTATTGCCACGCTGGCGAGGTGCAGCACCCGTTGCACGAGCTATTGAGGCTGGGGACGAAGAAACAGGGGTTATGCTCATGAAAATGGAGCAGGGCCTTGACACAGGGCCTATCATTGCCACAGCACGTACCTCAATCACCGCAGAAGATACGGCCGATCGACTTATGAATCGACTTGCCGATCTTGGCGCGGATCTTCTCGTCGACTCGCTACAACACCCCGATGAACTCGATTGGCATGTCCAACCTGAGGAAGGTGTGCTTTATGCCGAAAAACTTCAAAAATCGGAGGCTTGGCTCGATTGGTCGAAAAGCGCAGAGGCTCTTGAGAGGAAGATACGTGCCCATACCCCGTTTCCTGGATCTCAGTTCCCTTACGGAGATCTCGTTATCAAAGTTGGCCAAGCTCACCTCTACCAAGAAAAAATCTCGGTTGACGCAACACCAGGAACGGTGATCAGTACGTCTAGCGGACTCACCGTCTCCTGCGGCAACGGAGCATTGGTCTTAACCGTGTTGCAGAGGCCTGGCAAACCCAAGATGCCCTACAGTGCATTTTTGCAGAGCCTCCCCATTGCTGTGGGCGAGGTACTCGGTACAGCGCCAGAAAATAAGAACTCGTAACACAGACCTTTAAGTTGTTCTCTCAAACGTCATCGTGCTGCACCCCCCATATCTGCCTTGACTGAGCGTAGGGTACGTAGCACCGACACCAAAGCTTAGCTGCACTAAAACCACGATTGTGAATCATGCAGAAGAAACTCTCAGAACTCCTCTGTACCCTTGCCCCCATCCGCGCCAAGATTAATGAGGGGTACTCCGTCAACTCCCTACTACCTCAGGGCTTCGCTCACCTTGAGGCTCAGGATCGCGCTATTGCTCAGGCGATCCTCTACCGTAGCATTCGACGTACAGGCAGGCTACGGTTTGTGCTCTCGCGCCTCTGTAACCGGCGTCCCACTGCTGCCGTGACCGCGCTTTTAGAAGTGGCACTCGCCGCGTTAGAACTCGGAAATTTCAAAAGCTATACTGTCGTCGCAGAGGCCGTCAATGCCGCAAAACTCGAGGCGTCCACGCGCTCTGCCACAGGTTTTGTAAACGCAATACTGCGTAATTTCCTTCGTCAAAGCGAGGAGCTACAAAAACGTGCCGACAATCGTGAGGATTGTCGGCTTAATGCACCCGCTTGGTGGATAAAAGTCATACGTCGTGCTCACCCCGAAACAGCCGATCAAATCCTAGCTCTCGCCCAAGAGCCGCCTCCCATGACATTGCGAGTCAATACTGCTCGCACAACCGTTGCTGCGTTTAGAACGTTACTCGACGAGCAAAAAATCGCCAACCGCGTGGTGGGCGCTGAAGCGATCCAGCTCCTTGAACCTAAACCCGTCGATGCGGTTCCGGGGTTTGCAGATGGCCTCTGCTCAGTACAAGATGCGGGCGCACAACTCGCCGCGCATCTTCTACCTGTCAAGGACGGTGACCGAGTGCTCGATGCTTGTGCAGCCCCTGGCGGGAAGACAGCTCATCTGCTCGAGCGCTTCCGTCTTGACATGACGGCACTTGAAATTGATACTCAACGAACGCGACGCATTCATGAGAATCTCGATCGTTTGGGACTCTCCGCACGCGTGCTCACTGCTGACGCCCTAGACATTAATCGCTGGTGGGACGGCAAGCCGTTTGATGCCATCGTCCTAGATGCCCCTTGCACCGCAAGCGGCGTAGTACGCCGGCAACCTGATACACCGTGGCTGCGCAGAGAAAATGACATTGCACTGCTAGCTGCACAGCAGAAAAAACTCCTTGAAGCACTGTGGCCGCTTTTGCGACAGGGCGGGCACCTCCTCTATATCACCTGCTCGATCTTCCCCGAGGAGGGCTTGGAGCAGATGCGTGCATTCTTGGCTCGCCATAAGGATGCAAGTCTAGTGCCACTCTGCCAAGACAATCACGGTATGATGATACTGTTGCCTCGTGATGAGCCTCACGAACTAGGCGCGCAGATGCCCTCTGTCAACGATGGCTTCTTCTACACCTTACTCACCAAAGGGACGGCAGTGCATTGACAATGCTTCAGCGTAGACACTTCCTCAAGCTCAGCGCACTCATGGCACTGAGCGCAACGTATGCGTGGTCAAGCCCTGCATCTGCCTCGGAAGCCACACTCATGCAGGCTGAAATCACGCTTGATGAGCCTGGACAAAAGCCAGGGCTTTTCTTGAGTGCATCCTATGAATTTGACCTTCCCCATACGCTTTACGAAGCCCTGCATCGAGGCATTGCGCTTTATTTTGCACACGAATTCACGTTAAGCAAAAACCGTTGGTACTGGTTTGATAAGGCAGTTGTTGACGAAAAATTCTTGCTGCGGGTGGCCTTTAATCCGCTCACGCAGCGCTACCGTCTTTCCTATAACGGCTTCAGTCAGGACTACGACACGCTCGAGCAAATCATGCCTTATATCAAGTCGGTTCGACGGTGGCGTGTGGCCGATATCAGCGCTGTCAAAAATAGCGACTACGAAGCGGCCATCCGTTTCTATCTAGACACCAGTAAATTGCCCAAAGCCATGCAGGTGACCAATACGAGCTTTGGAGACTGGACAATTGGTAGCTCTTGGTCCAACGTCACCATTCCGTATGACCTCATTGAGGCAGGACGCTAAGGGACAGACGAGCTATGCCACGTTGGTTCAGATACAGTTCAATCGTCGGCATCACGTTCGGGCTTATTGCGTTCGGCGGCCTCGTGATCTCCAGTGCTGGAAATCGTCTATATGACAAGTACTTCCCCGCACTACTCATCATCAATGGTCTTATTGCTGTCTCACTCTTTGCCACGGTGACTTTTATGGTCATTCGGCTCGGACGCTCCTACGTACAGAAGCGTTTCGGTGCTCGCATGACAGCCCGCATTACGCTCATTACCGGGGTCATCGCAGTCGTTCCAACAATCGTCATTTATTTTGTTTCTCATGCCTACATCAACCGATCTATCGACTCTTGGTTCGACGTACGCGTGGAAACAGCACTAGATTCTGGGGTGGCCATCACCCGCAACATCCTCACGCAGCTTCAACACAACGCTGAGGATGACGCCAAAAAACTCGCTGAGTCATTGGCTACGACCCCGCCATCCCAAATCATGCAAGACCTCATGAAGCACTTGGCCAATCAGCCTCGCACAGAAGCGTTGGTTGTCACCAACACTGGGGTCGCCATCGCTGCAACAGGTAGCAAAATCAATGTGCTCATCCCTGACATGCCTAACGCTTTTCAGCTACAAAGTGCGGCAACGTCAGGGCAATACAGTGTCATCGACGGTGACGCATTTGAACCGCAAAGCAAAACTAATGAGCTCAGAATCCGTGTCATCGTTCCGATCCCCGCCCTACATACCGCAAGTGTCAGCACAAACGAAGTGCGCTTTTCCATACTGATGCCAGCACAGCAGGAAAAGCAGACTCTCTTTTTGCAAATTACACAGCCCGTCCCTGAGAGCATCTCAAAAAAGGCGGCAGAATTGGTCGATGGCTACCGAGAGTATCAAGAACTTGCGCTGAGCAAAGAAAGCCTACGGACCATTTATGGACTCACCCTCACGTTAGCCCTGCTGCTCGCGGTCTTCACTAGCATTGTCGCCGCACTCAGTTTCGGTCGTCGCGCGGCGGCGCCTTTGCTACAACTCGCTGAAGGCACCAAGAGCGTTAGCGCAGGTAAATATGAGCTCATCAAGGAGTTCCCTGCTGGCGACGAGATCAACGAACTCACGCAATCCTTTAATGCCATGATCAAAGAGGTAAGTGAGACTCGTCACAGCCTAGAACTACAACGCAAAAATGCCCAATTAGCTCAGGAGTTTCTAGAGCGCGTACTCAACAACATCTCCTCTGGGGTCGTCGTACTCGATGCGGGCTTTACTGTAGTCACGATCAATCCCTCGGCACGGCAAATCTTAGGAGACTCGGTCATCAGCACAGGAGTCACCCTTCGCTCGAGTTTTCCAAATTTGGCGGAGACCATTGAGCGCGAACGCTCTCAAGCTACAAGCGATGATGCCTTCAGCTTCGAGTACAAGTTCGTGAGTGAACACAAGACCGTACATCTCTATTTGCGCGGCTCCCCTATCAATGTTGGTCTACACGAAGGGCTCGTTTTAGTCTTCGACGACATCACGCAACTTGTGCTCGCACAACGCGCCACTGCTTGGGGTGAAGTTGCTCGAAGACTCGCGCACGAGATCAAGAATCCGCTGACGCCTATCCGTCTTTCTGCGGAACGGCTGGAATTCAAACTGGAAAACCGCCTGACCGATGAGAAGGATCTCGCGCTCTTGCATAAGACAATCTCCACAATCGTCACGCAAGTTGACGCACTCAAACAGATGGTTAACGATTTCCGTGACTATGCGCGCCTTCCCTCTGCAGCACTCAACCCTGTTGACCTTAATGATTTTCTAAAAGAAGCGATCTCGCTTTACCACGACGCAGGGATCGATGTAAAACTTGATCTTGCTCCCAACCTGCCACCGATCATGGCAGACGCGGCTCAACTACACCAGGTAGTGCACAATCTCGTGAGCAACAGCGTCGAAGCGGCAAGCGAGGGGCGAAAAGCAGAGATCACTATTCGCACACAGGGACTTACCTCTCCCAAACAGAATAATGCTTCCTATGCTGTTAAACTGTCGGTTGAAGATAATGGCAATGGGTTTGAGGATGCCATCCTACAGGCCGCATTTGAGCCCTACGTCACAACAAAACCAACTGGCACCGGCCTCGGGTTGCCCATGGTCAAAAAGATCTTGGACGAACATGGTGCTACGATCGCCCTCAAAAACCGCCGAGACCCCAAATCTCAGGCTGTGACAGGCGCCTTAGTCGAAATGGTTTTCCGTGTAGCTCGGTAGAGCCCAGAACCGATTACCGCTAATTTTTCTTCTGGAATTTGCAAATGACCCACGTCTTGGTAGTTGATGATGAACTCGGCATACGCTCTCTACTGTCGGAGATTCTGACCGAAGAAGGCTACGCTGTCACGACCGCAGAAAATGGCGCAGAGGCACAACGTCTTGTGCGAGCGGAGAAGTTCGACCTGATTCTGCTCGACATTTGGATGCCAGATATTGACGGGGTCAGCTTGCTTAAAGAATGGGTTTCAGGCAAAGTCATCGACTCCCCGGTCGTTATGATGTCGGGCCATGGCACGATCGACACCGCCATGGAAGCCACACGACACGGCGCCATGGACTTTTTGGAAAAACCCATCTCTTTGAAACGACTACTGTCGACCTGCGACCGCGTCATCACCGAATGGAAAGAGCAGGGGCGAGACAGCTACGTCTCCCTAGCAATTGGGACAACTGGGGAAATCACCCGTAAGCGTATTTTCCATCGGACGCCTTGCACTAACTGCTACCTCCTTGAGGAAGTCCCGAGCGGGACTCGGCGAGTAGGTCAATCTGAATCCTTTACACCGTTACCGATTATCGAAGTGCGCCGTCTCGGTCTCGTACTTGACTTCAACCGCAGCTTCCGAGAAATGCGCGAAGACTTTGAACGCGCCTACCTAACGCGCATGCTATACGCCTGCCAAGGTAGTGTCGCCGAACTCGCACAACACGCACAAATGGAGCGCACTCACCTCTATCGAAAACTAAAATCCCTTGGTATCGATACGGTAGAGTTCACCAAACAAGACCTCACAGAGGATTCGTTGCCTGTCTATGGTCTGCCAACCGAAGCAGACTACATGCAACATTGATCCCCTGAGGTAGCGCAACATGAAGATCCTCATCGTCGGAGCAGGCCGAATCGGTAGCTCCATTGCCGAAAGTCTTGTTTCAGAGGCAAACGACATTACTATCGTCGATACCAACCCAGAGCACATCGCCTATCTGCAAAGCCGATTTGACCTGCGTGGCATCGTCGGTAATGCCACGAGTCCGCAAGTGCTCACCGACGCTGGCGCCGCTGACACAGACATGCTTATTTCTGTCACCTCCAGCGATGAGACGAATTTGGTGGTGACGCTTCTTTGCGCTCAGATGTTCAATATTCCCACCCGTATTGCACGCGTGAGAAACAATGAGCTTCGGAGCTATCCTCGTATTCTCGGCGAAGAGGGATTCGAAGCCACATCCATCATTTGGCCAGAGCTAACTGTTGTTAACTACCTTGCCAAACTCATTAGCTTTCCTGAAGCCCTTCAAGTACAAGAGTTTGGTGAAGGCTTGGCAAGCTTACTCGCTGTCAGAACCAAGGCTGGCTCTCCACTTGTTGGTAGACCCGTACGGGAACTATTTACACACCTTCCCAAAGTCCCAGCGCGCGTTATTGCACTCTTTCGTCGTAACCGCCGTCTCGAACTCAATGCCTCAACAGTCATTGAGGCCAATGATGAAGTGATCTGCCTCTGCGACAGTGATCATGCTCGCCAAGTGATGGCAGAATTCCGTCACCGTGAGCCTGCTGTCAAGAACATCATCATGGCGGGGAAACCCAACATGACGTATCAACTCGCTAAGTTGCTACTGAAAAGTGACCGCCACTACAACATCCGTATTCTTGAAGAAAGCAAAGAGAGTGCAAAGCGCCTCTCACGTAAACTTGGGGATTTTGCGGTTATCATCGAGGGCGACTTTACGAGTGAAGATGCCCTCGAGTCGAGCGGCATATCCACATGTGATCTTTTCCTCTCACTCACCGATGATGACGAAAACAACATCATGGGTGCCTTACTTGCAAAAAAGCTTGGTGCAGCTCGCACGATTGCACTCGTTAACCGCAAAGCCTATAGCGATCTCATGCAAGGAGATCAGATCGACATCACCGTCTCGACGACCACTGCAGCACTCGGTGAACTCATCCGTCACGTTCGACGTGGCGACGTCGTCAGTGCCTTTAGTCTTCGGCGAGGAGCTGCCGAAGCGCTAGAAATCATTGCACACGGTGACCGCCACAGCTCCAAAGTGGTGGGACGTCGAATTGGAGACATCCCTCTACCTGAAGGTTGCAACATTGGCGCCATCATCCGCATGAGTACTGACAAACCGCAAGTACTCATGGGGGAAAAAGACACGGTCATTGAAGCCGAAGACCATGTCATCATCTTCGTTGCTTCCAAGCGCCTACTGCCCAAGATCGAGCGTCTCTTTACCGTAGACGTTGGCTTCTTCTGAGTCCTCAAGGAGTCGCGTCACCATGCTCAATACCATGCGCTACCTGATTCTGCCAGTGCTAAATGCCGCTGGCCCTGTTTTCATGTGGTTTGCAGGCATGATGCTCGTGCCACTTGGCGTGGCAATAGCCTACGATCCCGACGTCGTGCAGAGTTTTGTCGTAAGCACTCTGATTACGTTCCTGATCGGGCTCTTTCTCACGCTCTCGACGCGAGCACAGCGTCGAGAACTGACTGCACGGCACGGATTTCTTCTTGTGACGCTCATTTGGACTTGCGTTCCGCTTCTGTCAACCATTCCCTTTCTCATCGTCATGCCTTCGATGTCATTTTCGCAGCTCTACTTCGAGATGATGTCCTGCCTGACCACGACGGGGGCAACGGTCATGACAGGGCTAGACCACCTGCCGCTTTCATTAAATGGCTGGCGCTGTTTTCTTTCTTGGCTTGGTGGCATGGGCTTGATCGTTCTGTCTGTGGCCATTCTCCCGCTGTTAGGCATCGGTGGCGCACAAGTCATCAAAGCAGAAACCAGCGGTCCCCTTAAAGAGCAAAAGCTTACGCCGCGTATCGCAGATACCGCCAAAGCGCTATGGATGATTTATTTTGGGATCTCAGTTGCTTGCGCTATTGCCTACCATATGAGTGGCATGGAGTGGAGTGATGCCATCATGCATATGATGACCACCGTGAGTCTCTCTGGTATTTCCACGCACGACAGCAGCTATGCTTTTTTCAACTCCGCCCGCGTGGACTATGTAGCGGTTTTCTTTATGGCGCTATGTGGGTTCAACTTCTCGCTACATTTTTTGGCATGGAATCGCCGTAATATTTTCCTTTATTTCAAGGATCCTGAAGCCCTCACTTGGATTCTGATGCTGATCCTGCTTTGTGTCATTACCTTCGTTGTTCTCTGGCAGCAAAGCGTCTACAGTAATTGGGAAGATAATTTGCGCTTTGCTCTTTTTTCGGTCGTCAGTGTTGCCTCAACCACTGGGTTTTCCGATACCGATTACTCCAGTTGGCCACTCGGCCTACCTGTACTGATACTGATCGCCTCCGCCTACTCCACCTGTGGAGGCTCCACGGGTGGCGGGATCAAAGCGCTACGCCTGCTGATTTTGGCTCGAACGCTCAAGCGAGAGTTAATGCTACTGCTCTACCCTAAAGCCTCGGTACCGCTTCGAGTTGGGCAAACAATCATCGATAACAAGATTAGCTTCGCAGTGCTTGTTTACGTGATGGTCTGGATCCTAACGGCCATTGTTGGCATGATCCTTCTTCTCATTTCTGGGCTCGATACGACAGAAGCCCTGAGTGCTCCCCTTGCTATGCTCTCCAACCTTGGGCCTGGCTTAGGCAATGTAGGACCTATTGGTAACTTCTCCTACCTCTCCGATACACAACTCTGGATCTGCTCCTTTTTGATGTTAATCGGACGTCTAGAAATCTTTACGGTGTTTGTGCTCTTTACAAAAAATTTCTGGCGCATCTGATCTATTTCTGTATAGGAGAACCGAATTAAGCAGGCTCCCACATGATAGGCTCTTCTTTTTTGATCGCACGCCGCATCATGTTCTGTAGCGGGACAATGCGCTGATAGAAATTGATTCGCTCACGAGTTTCCTTCTTTTGCTCCTCCTCTTTTTCACGCAAAGTGAGCTCTTCATCGTAGGTGCACTCACGAAACTTACGTTCTCGTTCTGCTTCCATCTCTGCAATACGAGCCTTATCACGTTGCTCAGCCTCATCAAGTAACGCAAGCAACTGTGGTAGGTCTTCTGGCGCGAACGCACCCGTTGACTTCCATGGACGATCGAGCGTCTTGAATATCTGTTTTACCGTCTCCTCAAACATGAGGAAAGGCCCCGTTTCTCGGCATGAAAACACGATAAGCGCCATAAATCCATCTCCTACGACATACATACCACGGCGTCGTTGCCTTGCAACAAACGCAACAGCAAGACAATCAGTTTGCTCTTTCGGTTGATCATATCATCAGAGGTGAGCTCGTATACAATGGTGGCACTCGATGAACCCGACAAAACGCGTGTACACCCATGGCCAACTCCTCTCTTGAACGCCCACTCTCTGATGACGAATTCGTCGAACTCGGCGAGTTGCTCGCATCCTTTCCCGAGGCCTATGATCCTGTGGAAGCAGACTATCTTGACGGTTTTCTCACCGCGCTACTTTGTCTGCCACAAGAGCCAGCGCCTGCTGAATGGATGCCATTTCTCTTCGACCGAAACGGGCAACATGGGGCAGCACTCACCGATGAAGATGCGCAGGATCGGCTTGAAGAACTCATCTACCGCCGATACCGACAAATCGACCGCACGCTGGCTCGCGCTCAGCCATTGGATCCCATCATCTACGAGATCGAGGATGAAAAGGGGCGTCCCGTGCGCGGCTACGACAGCATTGCAGCAGTCATTCCTTTTTCACTTGGTTTCCTTGAAGTCATCGATCGTTGGACAGGATTAAAAGACTCTGACGATCCGACCATCAGTAGTGCTTTGCTAGGTATTCTTCGGCACTTACCCGATGAAATAGCTGGAGATATTGCTGAAATCAAAGAAGAGCTCGAACTTGAAAGCCCACTAGAAAATCTTGATCAAGCACTCGAAGATATCGCAATGAGCGTAGCGGAAATCACCTCCGTCACGCGAGGCTTCCCCGTCGCTGAGTCAGCTGAGAAGAAGGCTCAACATGGTGCACGAAACCACAAGAACACGACCGAAGGAAGACACGCAGAGAGGCGCCGTACAAGCGCTTCTCGAAAGGGCCACGCTCGCATGGGGCGCCACGTCCATACTGGCCACAGAAAAAACTAATGCCCCCAAACGATATCTTTTTCACAAAAAGATAGACTAACGCCATTGTGCTATTTATGCCTGAGGTTCTCGCTCCTCAGGCATACGGCGCATCAGCCAGACGATAAGAAGCATCACAGGAACGCCGAGCGCAGCGGTCAGCATAAAAAACGCGACAAACCCCATTTCCTCAACCAATACACCCGAAAAGCCTGCGAGACCTTTCGGGAGCAATACCATCAGGGAAGAAAAGAGTGCGTATTGAGTAGCAGAAAACGAAAGATTAGTCAGGCTAGAGAGGAAAGCGACAAATGCCGCGCTTGCGATACCTGCCGCCAAATTATCAGCCGATACCGTCATCATCAAGAAGGCAAGGTTGTGCCCAATCCCCGCTAAGAGCGAAAAAAGCAAATTGGTCGCAGCAGAAAGCCCAGCCCCGAGTAGTAACGTGCGCAAAATCCCAAGTCTCATCGTGAGCACCCCGCCCACAAAGGCGCCTAGTAGCGTCATGATCACGCCAAAGACCTTGCTTACCCAAGCGACCTCTTCTTTGCTAAAACCCATATCGTGATAGAACGGATTGGCCATCACGCCCATAACCACATCGGAGATACGGTAGCAGGCAATCAGCAATAAAATCACAAGAGCCAATGAACCATAGCGCTTGAAAAAATCTTTCACAGGTGCCACAAATCCCGTAACTGCACGAGCTAGACGTCCTTGCTCGGGTTTGTGTGGCTCGCGCCTAACATCGGGCTCGGGCGATAAACAGACAGTGATCATCCCCACCGCCATAGAAACTGCCATGACCATGTAAGACAAGCGCCAAGCGCTATAAGCATAACCTGTCGCCCCCTCCGAGAACCAAGCGGCTAGCGCCAACGCACCAGCACCAGCCCAAATCATCGCCAGTCTATAGCCTGCCTGATACATCGCAGAGAGCGCACCTTGTAGCTCAGGGCTAGAACTCTCAATACGATAAGCGTCCAATGAAATATCCTGTGTCGCGGAGAAAAACGCTGTTGCTAGCGCTGGCATAAGCGTCAACATGAGGCTGTCAGCAGGATTGTTCATTGCCATGGCCAAAAGCGCTACAGTGACCCCGAGCTGAGAAATTAAGAGCCAACTGCGACGATGCCCGAATAGTTCCTCCAAAAGAGGAAATTTGCCATAGTCAACAATAGGTGCCCATACCCACTTGAACGCGTAAACAAGCCCAGCCCAAGAGAAAAAACCAATCGTAGCCAAATTAACCTGAGCCTCACGCAACCAAAAGCTCAGCGTTCCAAGAATGAGCAACGGCGGCAAGCCTGCACTAAAACCCAAAAAAAACATTCTGAGCGTCTCTGCTCTCAGATATACCGCCCAACTCTTCATGACCTTACCCCTTTTGCCCAACTTGGGAAAACTCACTCAAAGAATGTCTTCTTTGCGCACCCAGCACCACTCACCGGGTGCCAGCCCCTCAGGGAGCTCCAACTTGCCAAAAGCGACTCGATGCAATGCTTGCACTCGATTGCTACAAGCCGCCACCATCCGCTTTACCTGATGGTATTTTCCTGAGGTCAACACCAACTCTAGCGTATGAGAGTCCATAGCACGGGCTGCCACCGCAGCAACAGGCTTAGGGTCATCGGCTAGCACAACGCCTTGCTCTAACATTTGAATCATGGTTGGCACAATAGCGTGCTTGAGTGTGACCACATAACGCTTGGAAACATGGCGCTTAGGATGGATCAAGCGGTGTAGGAGCGGACCGTCATCGGTCAGTAGCAAAAGTCCCGTTGTATCAACATCAAGTCTCCCCACCGGCTGAACGCCGCGTCGACGTAATGGGCTAGGTATTAGCGACATGACCGATGGGTGTGCAGACGGCTTGAGGGAACACTCATAGCCTTCAGGTTTATGTAGTGCAATGATGGCATGCTCGCAATAAGGCCACTCAACACCATTTACAGAGAAGCTCAGTTCCTCCGTAGAAAATTCCCGATCAGGATCATCGACAGGTTCTCCCCCAATACTCACGTTACCCGATGCCGCAAGCTGCACGCAATCATAACGTGTACCAAAGCCTTGGGAAAAAAGAATATCTGCCAACTTCACCGTTCACTCTCCTTGGTCGCATCAAAGTGCAAAATCATAGTCAATCACTAGCGGGGCATGATCGGAAAACTTTTCGTCATTGTAGACCGACGCTTCGCAGATCGTTGTCCCAATAGCTGGCGTTGCAATCTGATAGTCAATACGCCAACCCAAATTTTTGGCTCGTGCCTGCCCACGTTGACTCCACCAGGTGTACTGCTCTTTATCAGGATAACGATAGCGGTAAACATCAACCCAACCCGAAGCAAAGAGATCCGTCATCCACTGACGCTCTTCGGGTAGAAAGCCTGTGTGATCTAGATTGCCTTTCCAATTCTTGATGTCGAGCTCCTTGTGAGCGATGTTAACATCGGCACAAAAGAGAAAAGGGATAGGTTGCTCGCGCAACGCATCCAGACGCTGTTTCATCAAATCGAGAAAGCGATATTTCACTGCTTGTCGTTCATCGCCAGAGGTCCCGCTCGGGAAGTAGATGCTTGCGATCTTGAGTGCTCCTAGATCTGCCTCAATGTAGCGCCCTTCACTGTCAAACTCTTCAACGCCCAGCCCTTGCTGAACGGAAACAGGCTTGCAACGTGTCCAAATGCCGACGCCAGAATAGCCCTTTTTTTGTGCACAATGGAAATAGGCACTGTAGCCATCAAGCGCCTGAATGCTCTCGGGAATGTCCTCTTGCTGAGCCTTAAGTTCTTGTATACAGAGCACATCGGCATCCTGCTTCAAGAACCATTCGAAGAAGCCTTTTTTCGCTGCACTACGCACGCCATTGGCGTTAAAAGTCACGACTCTAAGATGTTGTGTCATATTTTCAACGTCCATTCATCCATATTTTTCACGCCTTAAGAGTAGAATGCTCGGCACTCAACCCCCTCTGGAGTATTCATTATGTCCAATCTTCAGCACGACTTCATCGCGTTTGCACTCGAAGCGAAAGTACTGCGCTTTGGTGAGTTCAAGACCAAGGCGGGTCGTCTTTCTCCCTATTTCTTCAATGCAGGTCTTTTCAACACTGGCGCCCTACTTGATCGCCTCGGCTATTTCTACGCCAAAACGCTCTTAGCAGCAAAAGAAGCGGGGCAAATTGAGTTCGACATGATCTTTGGCCCCGCCTATAAAGGGATTCCACTTGCTGCAAGCGTTGCCATCAATTTATCACGCCTTGGCCTTGATATCCCTTGGGCTTTTAACCGTAAAGAAGCCAAAGACCATGGTGAGGGCGGCATCATCGTCGGCGCCCCACTTGCAGGCCGCGTCGTCATCATTGATGACGTCATCAGTGCGGGCACCTCCGTTCGTGAATCCGTTGGGATTATTGAACGCGCAGGCGCCACCACAGCGGGTGTTTTGATCGCGCTCGATCGTATGGAAAAAGGTGGCGATGCAACCAACCTAACCGCGACCTCGGCCGTGCAAAACGTCGAAGAAACTTTTGGCTTTAAGGTCGTTTCTATTATTTCTCTGCTCGATCTGCTTTCTTTTATGAAAGAAGAAAGTGACACAGCACGCTCCATTGCGCAGTATGCCGATGCGGTCGCTGCCTATCGAGCAAAATACGGTGCGTAACCGTCGCACAGCCCATCACGCGTGATGAGCTACATTGCCCACGCAGAGCCAACCTGCGCTTACCTTGTGGTTGAGAAGTACTCGGCTAAGTTTGCCATGCGTACTTAGACTCACCTCTCCAAGCAACACTAGACGACAAAATAAGACCCCTTTCGGGGTCTTATTGCGGGTGCTTCTATAAGCGGCGCCCTGCTGCGAATAGTGGGGAGAGTTTCATGCACTACCCCACAAAGCGTTACGCAAGCTTCTTGCGAAGCAGTTCATTCAACTGCCCAGGATTTCCCTTACCACGTGTGGCCTTCATACACTGACCGACGAGGGCGTTGAGCGCTTTTTCCTTACCCGCACGGAACTCTTCGACAGATTTCGGATTCTTCGCAATCACTTCATCTACGATAGCTTCCAAGGCACCCGTATCGCTGATCTGCTTGAGGCCAAGGCGATCAATCAACTGATCGATGTCCATCGATCCATGAGTCCAAATTTCTTGGAAAATCTGACGGGCTCCCTTCTGATTGATCACACCACTTTGAATACGAGCAATAATGGTAGCGATATCAGCAGGACGAACTGGTGCGGTAGCAAAGGTCATGTTCTCGTCGGCCTTCATCGCAGCGGAAAGTTCGCCCGTGACCCAATTTGCCGCAAGTTTTTTCTCGCTCGTCAACGTAGCCAATTCGCTGTAGTACTCAGCAATCTCCTTGGACGCCGTGAGCACTGAGGCATCATAGTCAGAGAGGCCAAATTCTTGGGTGAAACGCTTTCTAAGCGACTGAGGCAACTCTGGCATATCGGCTCGAACGCGCTCAATCCACTCTTCGCTTACCACGAGTGGCAACAGATCCGGATCAGGGAAGTAGCGATAGTCCATGCTGTCTTCCTTGGAACGCATCTGGCGCGTCTCCCCCTTATCGGGGTCAAACAAACGAGTAGCCTGAACCACACGTCCCCCCTCTTCAATCAGCTCAATCTGTCGGCGAACTTCGTAGTCGATTGCTTCCTGTAGGAACTTGAACGAATTCAGGTTTTTGATCTCACAACGTGTGCCAAATTCCTTTTGACCCACAGGGCGCACCGAAACGTTTGCGTCACAGCGGAAGTTACCCTCCTGCATATTGCCGTCAGAGATGCCAAGCCAAACCACCAAAGCATGAAGTGTCTTGGCGTAGCCGACCGCTTCAGCGGAACTTCGCAATTCCGGCTCCGTCACAATTTCAAGCAATGGTGTACCGGCACGATTCAGGTCAATGCCTGAGCACCCCTGCACAAGGCCGTGGATACTCTTACCAGCATCCTCTTCGAGATGCGCGCGTGTCAGGTTGATCGTCTTGATGTAGGCGTCACCATTTTTCGGTTCCACAAGGAAACTCACGCGTCCACCCTTGACAATAGGCTCTTCAAACTGACTGATCTGATAGCCCTTGGGCAGGTCGGGATAAAAATAGTTCTTTCTGTCAAAAACCGAATGCTTAGCCACCTCAGCATCAATCGCCAAGCCAAATCGGATAGCCTTATCAACAGCCCCCATATTGAGGACAGGAAGACACCCTGGTAGCGCCAAATCCACTGCGCAAGCATTCACATTAGCTTCATCACCAAAGTGACGCGCTGCGCCTGAAAAGATCTTCGACTTTGTCGAAAGCTGAACGTGGGTCTCAAGCCCAATAACAACTTCCCATTGCATTCTTTATTTCTCCTGAGCCCACAATCATCAATATCCAGACGGATGCTTCGTATGCCAATCCGTCTCACGCTGCCAGGCTGCGCCCAATTGCAAAAGGCGAGCTTCCGAGAACGTCGGGCCTATCAACTGAAAGCCCAGTGGGCGGCCGTTGGTGTGTACGCCACTCGGTAAAGCTAACCCAGGCAGACCCGCCAACGATGCTGGAATCGTGTACAAATCGCTCAGATACGCGGATACAGGATCAGCATTAGCGCCAAAATCATAGGCAGTCCCAGTCGTCACGGGGCTAATGAGCGCATCCACCTGTTCAAAGGTACGACGGAATTCTTCGCTGATGAGGCGACGAACACGTTGAGCTTTGAGATAGTAAGCATCGTAGTAGCCATGAGAAAGGACATAGGTGCCAATCATGATGCGACGCTTCGGCTCAGGACCAAAGCCCTCGTTGCGCGACTTCTTCATCATGTCAACAATATCGCTATAGTCCTTAGCACGGTGCCCGTAACGAACGCCATCAAAGCGCGAGAGGTTTGAGCTCGCCTCTGCGCAAGCCACAACGTAGTACACCGGCACACCCAACTCAGCCATCGGCAACGCCACATCGACGATCTCAGCCCCTTGGCGGCGATAAAACTCGATCGCCTCGAGAATCGACTGACGCAGCTCTTCGTCCAATCCGTCTGCCAGCCATTTGCGAGGCACACCAAGACGCAAGCCTTTTAGCGGCTCACCAATCAGTCGCGTGAAATCCTCGACCGGTTTATCAACCGACGTAGAGTCCTTACGGTCAAAGCCCACCATGCTGCCCAGCACACGAGCACAATCTTCAGCCGAATGTCCGAGCAACCCAGCCGTATCAAGCGACGAAGCAAAGGCAATCATGCCCCAACGCGAAGGACGACCATAGGTAGGTTTCATGCCCGTGACACCGGTAAAGCACGCGGGCTCGCGAATCGAGCCCCCCGTATCTGTACCCGTTGCAATCGGGGCGAGACCCGCAGCCACGGCGGCAGAAGAGCCACCCGAAGAGCCGCCAGGGACAGCTTGACTATCCCATGGGTTGTACACCTTGCCATAGGCAGAGTTCTCATTACCGCTACCCATAGCAAATTCGTCACAGTTGAGTTTGCCTAAGCACACCATGCCAGCAGCTTTCAGTCCTTCTACAACCGTTGCATCAAAAGGGCTCATATACCCTTCAAGCATCCGACTGCCCGCCGTAGAAGCCCACTCTTTCGTGACGAAAATATCTTTGTGAGCAATAGGAATACCTGTCAGCGGACCCGCCTCACCACGCGCGATACGCGCATCGGCCGCACGAGCCTGCTCAAGTGTCGCATCAGCTCGAACGTCCAAAAAAGCATTGAGCCCCGCATGCTGTTCAATACGGGAGAGAAAGTGTTGCGCCAACTCAACCGAGGAAATTTCCTTGGACTGCAGTAGGGCAGACAACTCACTAATCGAAGCAAAAGTCAAATCTTTCATCTTTATTTCTCAGATGCCCTAGGCTAGCCCGCCAGCAACCTCACGCTTCGCGAAAGGGGCGCACCGAACAAAACCGGGCAATCGGTAAGAAGCGGTAGCAGGTAAATCACTCGATGACACGCGGCACCAAAAAGCAGCCATCCTGCTTTTCGGGAGCATTTTGCATATTAGCCTCGCGTTGATTGGCCTCTGTCACCACATCTTCGCGCAGACGCTGTACGCCGTCATGCGGATTTGGCATCGGTGCAACGCCCTCAGTGTCAACGCTGGCAATACGTTCAATCATTTGAAAGATGTCATTGAGTTCCCCCTGAATCACCTTGGCCTGTTCATCGGAGATATCGATACAGCCCAAATCAGCGATACGGTGGATGTCGTCCATTGTTAAAGACATAGCGCTTTTCTGTTTGGATAGAAAGTAGACGGGAGATATGGATGAGCTGAGACGGGTTTGAAACACTCCCACACAAGAGAATTATGTCGAGAAAGGCTTCTCATCAGCATCAGGCGATTAGTTAGTTTATCATTAAAGATTGTTTCGAGGTTGCGAATGTCCCTTTGGCGCGGGCAAAATAACGGCCTTCTGAGACATCTTGGGCGCGCATCTTCTTTCTGTCCGTGACGCCCCTCTCCCACATACTGTAGTAGACGGTAACCACAAAATGTTCGGCTTCTTCCGCAATTACTTCTCCAACGACCTTGCCATCGACTTGGGTACTGCCAACACGCTCATCTATGTGCGTGGTAAAGGTATCGTCCTCAACGAGCCTAGCGTCGTTGCTATCCGCCAAGAGGGCGGCCCTAACGGCAAGACCACGATCCATGCCGTAGGCAAGGCAGCAAAGCAGATGCTTGGTCGCGTACCAGGTAATATCAATGCCATCCGCCCCATGAAGGACGGCGTGATTGCGGACTTTACCGTCACCGAGCAGATGCTCAAGCAGTTCATCCGCATGGCCAGCCCATCTCGCCTTTTTGCTCCCTCTCCCCGCATCATCATTTGTGTGCCATGCGGATCTACTCAGGTTGAACGCCGTGCCATTAAAGAGTCGGCGCTTGCTGCGGGTGCCTCGGAGGTTTTCCTTATTGAAGAACCGATGGCAGCTGCGATCGGTGCAGGGTTGCCAGTCAATGAGGCTGCGGGTTCTCTCGTCGTCGATATTGGCGGGGGCACCACCGAAGTCGGTCTCATCAGCTTGGGTGGCATGGTCTACGCAGGTAGCGTCCGCGTCGGTGGAGATAAGTTTGATCAATCCATCATCAACTACATCCGCCGTAACTTTGGGATGCTCATCGGCGAGCCAACAGCCGAAATGATTAAGAAAGAAATCGGTAGCGCCTTCCCTGGAAGCGAAGTCAAGGAAATTGAAGTGAAGGGGCGTCACATTGCCGAAGGCGTTCCCCGTACGTTTACCGTCCACTCTAACGAAATCCTTGAAGCGCTCCAGGAGCCCCTTAATCAAATTGTTGTCGCTGTCAAGAACGCTCTGGAAAAAACACCGCCAGAACTCGGTGCCGACATTGCTGAACACGGCCTCATGATCACCGGTGGTGGCGCCCTCTTGCGCGACCTCGACCAGCTACTCAAGGAAGAGACCGGGCTACCTGTGCATATCGCTGAAGAGCCTCTCAACTGCGTCGTGAAAGGCTGCGGTATTGCGCTGGAAAATATGGATAAGTTGCGTACTGCCTTTACTTCGGGCTAGTTAGTCAAGCATGGATTACGGTCCTCCGCCGCTTTTTCGGCAAGGCGTTTCTGCAAGAATCCGCTTCATCTTCTTTGTCTTCATCTGTGTGGTGCTGATTTTGGTGGATGGGCGACTAAAGTCGTTGGACGGCTTTCGCAGTTCTATTTTGGCGGTGACTACCCCTGTAGTTTCACTTATGTCCATTCCTGGAGAGTGGCTTGAGAGTAGCGAGGGGTACTTTACCAGCAAGGTCAAACTGACCGCTGCAGTCAACGAACTCACGCTGGCTAACAAGACTCTTGCACTCGAAAACGTCCGTATCAAAGAACTTGAGAAAGAAAACGCCCAACTTCGCCAACTTCTCAATGCCGTACCCCGCAGCGCAGGTAAAACGGTCACTGCAGAAGTTGTTGGTAAGGTAGCCGATCAGTTCACGCGTCGCATCAAGATCAACGTCGGTGAGATCGACGGGGTTCAGATGGGCATGCCTGTGTTGGGCTCACAAGGCGTGCTTGGGTTGGTGTCACGTGTGGTAGCTCATCAGGCCGAAGTCACCCTACTAACGGACCATGTTCAACAGCTGTCCGTGCGCAATGAGCGCACGGGGCAGTTTTTTGTGCTACATGGTAGCGGCGATACACTCATGGACCTGAGATTTGTGCCGCCTGCAGCGGACATTCAAATTGGTGATCGACTCGTGACATCAGGGCTGGATCATGTTTACCCCAAAGAAATTCTGGTCGGTATTGTGCACGATCTGCATTATCAGAGCGGAGAAATGTACAAAACCGTATCAGTAAGTCCCACCTATACGGATGACACCATGCAGTTTGCAGTCGTGGTTCTCACCAACCCTGACCCCACTCAGGAACTCGATGAGGCCGCTAAACAGCAACTCAACAACATAAAGCGCAGGGCGGGCCGATAATGTCTTACCACTCCATCGATACTGAGCACCCTTTCAACGGACGCATTCAAAAGCAGGTGAGTCCGCTTTGGGTTGTGGCGAGTTTTATTGTTGCATACTGCCTCAATATCATCGGTTCAGCCATCAACGCGCTTTGGATGCCCGATTTTCTTGCACTCACGCTACTCTATTGGACGATACGCTTTCCTCGCCATGTCGGCATGACTATCGCCTTTATTTGTGGCCTCTTTATGGATGTACACAACGGTAGCGTTCTTGGTCAACAAGCGCTTGGCTACGTGGTTCTCTCCTACCTAGCTTTTGCTTTTCATCGTCGTTTACCGTGGTTTGCTAGCCTTGGACAGATTCTGCACATTGTGCCGTTTCTTTTCATTGCTCAGCTCGTTGTACTCGCCGTTCGCCTGTGGCTCGACGGTTTACTGCCTGACCCTATCTGGTTTCTCTCAAGTCTCACAGGCGGTTTACTTTGGCCTATTGTCGGCGTAGCACTCAGCTGGCCTGAACGCCGTCGTCCTTCCGATAACACGCTCTAAGGGCATCAACCGTTCACACTCGCCATGGCCCTTGACTTTCAAAAAGACGACTTTGACGTAAAGCCCTTCAGAAAGCGATTGCTCTTTCTCTACGGGCTCGTCCTCTTTTTCTTTGGCCTGCTCGTGTGTCGGTTTGCTTGGTTGCAAATCATTAATCAGAATTCCTATGTCGAAAAAGCAGAGCGTAACCGTACTGTAACGGTGACCATTCAAGGCGCTCGTGGACTTATTGTCGACCGCAATGGCGAAGTGCTAGCCCAGAACAAGATGGTTTACTCGCTGGAAATAACGCCAGACAAAACCCCTGATTTAGCCGCCACGCTGAAAGCACTCGCAGAGGTGATCGATATCACCCCTGCAGATATTCGACGGTTTAACCGCTTGCGGGAAGACTTCCAGCGCTACGACTCCATCCCACTCAAACAGGAACTCACTGAGCAGGAGGTTGCCCTCTTTTTGGCACAAAGCTGGCGTTTCCCGGGGGTAGAAATTAACCAACGGCAGTACCGTTACTATCCTCAAGGCAGCACGGGCAGCCATTTTGTTGGCTACATTGGCTCGCTCTCACAGAATGACCAAAAGCGACTCAAGGCTGAAGGCCTTTTCGATGACTACGATGGAGAACGAAACATTGGGAAAGTTGGTCTCGAGCGAAGCTATGAGCAAGTGCTGCACGGACGTCCAGGCCATGAGACGCTCGAAATTACAGCTGGCGGTCATGCCGTAAGATCCTTGTCTCTCACCCCTGCTGCCGCGGGAAAAAATCTACACCTCTCTGTAGACATGAACTTGCAACGTGTGGTCGAAGCTCAATTTGGTAAGGAGCGCGGCGCACTCATTGCTATTGAACCGAAGACTGGGGATATTCTTGCTTTTGTATCAAACCCCACGTACGATCCCAATCTCTTCCCTGGAGGCATTGACCCAGAAAGCTGGAATGAACTCAACACGAGCGAAGACCGTCCCTTATTCAATCGTGCGATGCGTGGAGTTTATCCTATTGGCTCCACCTACAAACCCTTCATGGCACTTGCTGGCCTCTCTACAGGGGCGACCACCGCGGATTACATTCTCAACGATACTGGCATCTTTATGCTCGGTAACCACAAATTCCGCGATGCTAGTGGCGTACCAAAGGGGCCGCTGAATCTACGTCGTTCTATCGCACTTTCTTCGGACGTTTATTACTACTGGCTTGCCACCAAGATGGGGGTAGACGCCATCCATGACTTTATGCAGCCTTGGGGATTTGGTCAACGCACAGGGATCGACCTTGTCGGCGAACAAACTGGCATTCTGCCTAATCGCGAGTGGAAAGAAAAACGCTTCAAACGTCCGTGGGTTTTAGGCGATACCCCCTCTATCGGGATTGGTCAAGGGTACAACAGCTTTACCTTGCTGCAACTGGCACATGCGGTCGCAACACTCGCCAATCGCGGCGTGGTTATGACACCACATCTTGTCAAGACGATTGAAGATCCTGTTAACCGGGAAAGTACGGTTGTTGATGCGAAACCTACCGATGTCATCGACATCAAGCCCGCACACCTAGAAACAGTTATCAATGGCATGGTTGATGTCACAAAAATCGGTACAGCTCGAAGGGTCTTTGCCAACTTTCCCTTCGACGTAGCAGGTAAAACCGGAACAGCGCAAGTCGTCACTGTGGCACAAGATGAGAGCTTTAAGACCAAACGGCTTAAAAAGCGCCAGCAAGACCACGCGCTCTTTATCACCTTTGCGCCTGCGAAAAACCCAACGATTGCTTTGGCTGTACTGGTTGAAAACGGGGGCTTTGGTGCTAGCGCAGCAGCACCGATAGCACGTGCTGCGCTTGACTATTGGCTCACTGGGCACAATGAGTTAGGTTTACCGCCGCCAGCCCATGTTGCCGCCGAACAAGCTCGTGCTGCTCAGGCAGCCTCTACCGAATCTGCAGCACGGGAACCTAAAGCAAGGAAGAAAAAATGATTGATCATGTCTCATTTCTTCTAGGGCGCTCCCTCAAGCGCCTCTTTCACCGCCTTGCCCAAGTAGATCTGGTGATCCTCTCTGTGGTCGTGCTTGTCAGCACCATCGGCTTTATTGCGCTCTTTTCCGCTAGCTACAGCATGCCTTGGCGAATGGAAGATCAGATTCGCAATCTCGCCGTTGCTGCAGTGGTGATGTTTGTCGTTATGAATATCCCGATTAAAGCACTGAGCCGTGTCGCCGTCCCGCTTTTTATTATCGGCTGCCTGTTACTGCTCATGACGCAACTCTTTGGGGTTACCGTCAAAGGCGCTACACGTTGGCTTAATGTCGGTATTCGCATACAGCCCTCGGAACTCATGAAGCTCACCACGCCACTTATGCTTGCTTGGTACTACCAAAAGCGCGGCGAGGCCACATGCCTTTGGGATCATGTCTTGGCTTTTGTGCTTCTGCTAATCCCTGTTGCCTTCATTTTGAAACAACCCGACCTCGGTACTGCGATTCTGGTAGCGATCTCTGGACTCGCCGTGATCTTCTTTGCTGGATTACATGTGCGCGTTATTGCAACTGCAGTCTTCGGCTTCTTACTGTCTCTGCCCTTTATCTGGACCATGTTGCATGATTACCAACAAGAGCGCATTCTCACGCTACTCGATCCCTCACGCGATCCACTCGGTAAAGGCTTCCATATCAATCAAGCGCTCATTGCCATTGGCTCTGGCGGCTTTTCAGGAAAAGGTTGGATGGAAGGTACTCAAGCGCACCTCGACTTTATTCCAGAGCGGACCAGCGACTTTCTTTTCGCGGTCTACAGCGAAGAGTTTGGCTTTGTTGGTAACATCATTCTCCTCATTCTCTATGCCATCCTGATTGGCCGCAGTTTCTATATCGCAGCTTATGCCACGAATCGCTTTTCTCGATTGCTCGCAGGTGCCATTGGGACTATATTTTTCACCTACACCTTCGTCAATATGGGCATGGTGAGCGGTATTCTCCCTGTCGTAGGCGTACCACTACCCTTTATGAGCTATGGCGGTACAGCACTCATGATTCTTGGAATCTGCTCAGGAATACTGCTTTCTATTTCCGCTGAGACTCAACAAAGCGCGCACCGTTAGGCGTGTTGCTAGAGCAGTTTTCGGTGCAAATGCGACTCACCAAGCCCAAAGCGCCCGAGGTTTATTGATGCGCCCATTTCTGCCCCTTATTCTTGCTGCCGCCCTACTGCTATCAGCCTGTTCGTCGACGCACTCCCCGTCACGTGGTGGCGGAAAATATTTTGAAAACGACGGTCCCCCTACCAGTGAAGAGGTTGGTGAGGACGCCATTCCACGCGTCGAACCTTTCAAGGCGGGTACGCTCAAACCCTATCAAGTGCTTGGAAAGACATATGTCCCGATCACGGAAGACTTGCCGATGACTCAGACAGGCGTCGGCTCTTGGTACGGAAAACAGTTTCACGGCAAACGTACGGCGACAGGGGAAACCTACAACATGTTTTCTATGAGTGCCGCACATCCCACCATGCCCCTACCGAGCTACGCGGAAGTCACGAATCTTGACAACGGAAAAAGCGTCATTGTTCGTGTCAACGACCGTGGTCCGTTTCTGCAAAGCCGCGTCATCGATCTCTCGTACGCCGCTGCGAAACGCATTGGATACGCGGGCAAAGGTACGGGACGCGTGCGTGTGCGGCGTCTGACTTTCGCAGAAATCCGCAGTGGTCGCTACGCTGCTGGTAATAGCTTGAATGGTAGCAACGAAACCCCGCTTGCTACCCCAACACTCTCTGCTAGTGCTTCAAGTGATAGTGCCCCATCGGAAACCCCGCGCGTGAATCCAATTACGCCATTAGGGCGGGGGGAACCAGCATCAACGCCAGTTGTTAGTAGTCCTGCAGCAGAACCCATCACGGCCGATGCTCCAACAGGTAACTGGGGCGTGCAGATTGGTTTCTTTAGCACACAGGACAACGCCCAAGCCTTTCTTGCGCACGCCCAAGCTACACTCGGCAGTATGGGTCGAGGGGATTTGAGCTCGCGTATCGTGCGTGACAACAATGGTTGGCGGGTGATTCTCGGTCGGTATGCGAATGCCTCCACAGCACGCAGTGCCGCTCAAGCAGTCAGTAGTAATCTTGGTATTTCCGCCTTCCCTATTCAGAGGTAAACGTATGCAACAATACATTAAAGACGCTTGGTCAGGCGATACGCTTGAAGCATTGAGCCGCTTTGTAAGCATTCCAGCAAAAAGCAAAGACTTTGACAAAGCTTGGGCGGAGCATGGGGAGCTCATGCGTGCGCTGGTTGAAGGCCGCACCTGGGCACTGAAACACTTTCCAAATGCAACGTTTGAGATTCTTTCGCTACCTGGTATCCCTCCAGCTCTCTTCTTTGATATTGCAGCAACAGAGGGACATGACGGCGATCCCGTGCTCTTTTATGGGCACTTTGACAAGCAGCCCGAAACAGAGGGTTGGAGTGAAGGGCTCGGTCCTTGGACTCCAGTTGTACGAGACGCTCGCCTCTATGGTCGCGGCGCTGTTGATGATGGCTACTGCTTCTACAGTGCACTAACAGCCGTGGCAGCGCTACAAGCTAACCATATTGCCCACCCACGTATCTGCGGCCTTTTTGAAACCGATGAAGAATCGGGCTCAACCGACCTTGCTTCCTATCTCAAACTCGTTGAAACACGTATTGGCAAGCCAGCCTTCATCTGCATCCTCGACCTATTTGCGACTGACTTCAACCGCGTTTGGATCACGCAGTCTCTTCGAGGCATCGTTAGCCTCGTGGTGAAAGTAAGCGTACTGCAAACACCCGCACACTCTGGCGTCGCAAGTGGCATTGTCCCGAGCAGTTTCCGAATCATGCGCTCGTTACTCGATCGAATCGAAAACGCCGAGAATGGTGAAGTTTTAGTCAAGAGTATGCACAGTGTCATCCCTGACTACATCCGCAAGATGGCGAGCGACATTGCTAAGGACTATGACCCACGCCGCTCCTTTAAATTTCATGGCAACACTGAAGCCGCTGAGACGTCTGCTCTTGATGCGCTGATTGCTGGGACTTGGCGCCCCACACTCTCTGTGCTCGGGGCAGATGGCCTTCCCGCCACCCATACCGCGAGTGGCCTCGTTCGTAGTGCTACCGCGCTGAAACTTTCGTTCCGTATCCCGCCTGGGGTAGATGCACAAGCAGCGCTCAAAGAGACCATCTCGCTATTAACCACCAATGTCCCGTACGGTGCTAGTGTAGAAATCAGCGAAACCGCTGCAAGCGCTGGCTTCTGCGCACCACAGTGGCCAACATGGCTACTTGAACAAGGGCAAAAGAGCTCGCTGCGCTACTTCAATGAGGGGCTTGGAAACGTGCTCTGCGGCGCCTCCATCGGGACGCTACCAGCCTTCCAAGCCGCCTTCCCCAATGCGCCCTTTATCAATACGGGCGCTCTTGGTCCCGGCAGCAATGCGCATGCCCCAGACGAATGGCTTGACCTCAACTATGTCGAACGACTCACGGCTTGGGTTGCTGACATGGTAGCGAGTGTGCCACGTCAGGGACAATGATTTGAGTGGGAGAGCATATGATGCAAAAATGCGAACTCTGCTGTCAGCCTCACCCGCAAGAGCGCTGGCGCTCTGAACACTTCTATCTGCTTGACGCTAGTAGTGGCGAGTTTCCCTGCTTTTTGAGACTGGTCAGCACGCGTCACGTTGCAGAGATGTCAGATCTCTCTGAGCAAGAACGCAAAGAAGTTTGGAAGCTACTCAATGTCATAGAACTCGAAATTCGTGCGGCTCTCAAGCCACACAAAATCAACCTTGCTCAATTCGGCAATATGGTGCCGCACGTACATTGGCACGTGATTGCCCGCTGGCAAGATGACGTGTATTTTCCTGAATCTCCTTGGGGAAAACGCCAACGAGAGGCGCTTCCAGAAGAAACACAAGCACGTCGTGCTGCGCTTACTGCGCTTCTAGTTGAGCTCCCAGCAAAACTCGATGCTGCACTCTCTGGCGAATGATTAGTAGGGGCAGCCGCGCAAGCGGCCGCCCTGCTTAGCAACAAAACTCTGAACGCGCCCAAAGTCCTCAGCGCTCATCTCTAAGAAGACGAGTTGCACAAGAGTCCCAACTTCCGGCGCCTCACGCTCGACCTGTAGCTTGACTCCAGGCAAGCGTGATTGCACACGATTGAGAAAGGTTTCTGCCTTTACAATATCGGTAAACGAGGCAATGAGTAGCTTTTTAGCATTGGCTGCCGGCGCTTGGTAGCGTACACCAGCCTTATCCAAGACGGCACGCGTTTTCTTCATACTCTCCTCATTGAGAGAGCCCACGACAATACTAATTTTAGAGGTAGCTAGAGCAGGTTCAATCAGCATGCGAGATTTGACCCCTAAACGCTGAATCTCTGCATAGTAGCCTTTGAGTTTCGTTTCCTGGAAAGGGCCATAGAGTGCGCAAGCCTCTGTAGGCTCTTTCTCTTCGGTCATGACCAATGCATCTAATTCCGGTAAAGCGGGTGCCGTACCAGTAGACGCCTCCCCTTGGGGCTTCTTTTGGCTTTCTACCTCCATATTGACACCTGGCGTTATGGGACTTGACGGAGAACTCGCCGCTACAGCTACCTTGCTCTGACTGCTCGACGCTGCCGCTGCCTCATTCGTAGGGTCGATAGAAGCACTCATAGATAATCCTGTAATCGACGCAGATCCTTGCAGTGACTGTACATCATAGGCTGAATCTGTTCCCGTTAGGGGCACAAACATTGCCACGGCAGCAATCGTTAGCAGCACAGCAAGGATTTTGGACATACTACGACTCTCCTATTGTTTGGAGTGCTCGACTAGCGAGCCCTCCTAACACTAGATTATGCCTGATTATCAAATCGGGAATTTCTGCCAACAAATGGGGACCAATGAATTGTGCCGCACCTCCTGCAAGCAATACATGCGGTTGCACGCCTTTTGCGTGCATCGCTTCGATGGCCCGCATCACAAGTCCCACTTGAGCATCAATAATCCCTGTGGCAATAGCCTCTTGCGAACTGCTCGGCATGGCACTGTATACCCCTAGCTCAGCAGTCAAGGTAGGAATGGTCGCAAGCAGGCTCGTGTGCATGAGAGAAGGACCTGGAGCAATGCGCCCACCTAGAAAGCGATAGCTTGTCTCACTTTCGCGAAGAATGGAATCCACTGTCGTCGCAGTTCCCATGTGAACCACCAACAGCGACTCCCCTGACAAGTGGGCAAGCGCTCCAATCGCAGCATACCAACGATCTGCGCCAAGCTGTTTTGTCCGAGAATAATCGTTATGCAACACAAATCCCTTACCCTCAAAACGCTCAGTCGCTCGAACCCAATCCCAATGAATGCGATGTTCGTTAAAGAATTTTGTGAGTGAGAAGGCGATTTCTGGCGCAGCAACCGTGCACCCTAGCACATGCGTTGGATTAATTTGCTTCCAACGCTCAAAAAGCTCTCGCTTGAAATGTCCTTGACCGTTATGCACAATGGTCTCAGGATTGTCAGGGTTGTCAAGCGTTGCCCACTTCAGCGCCGTATTTCCGACATCAATAAGGATGAATTTATCTTGCATTCTTCTTTTCTATAATCGATCCGTTTGTCACAGCCACTGTACCAGCCTCGGTTTTTATTAAGAGCGCCCCATCAGGGCTAATGCCAGCGTTCTCTCCGAACAGGTGTTGACCGTCTGGCATCTCGACTTTGAGTGAGGCGCCAAGTAGCGCATCATAGCGCCGCCAACATGTGACATCGATAGGCGCAGGACTTTGAACCACCATACGGATTTGCTCGGCTAACCCTAACAAAAGGTGATCCCAATCAATGCCTAGTACTTCACCGCGGTCTAGGTAGAGTCCTCGCATCGCCCACTTGTCGAGCTGCTCATAGGGCGCCACGACATTAAGCCCTACGCCCACTACAAGCCCTTGCCTTCCATCAGCAGCACTGACCACCTCAGAGAGAATGCCACCGACCTTAGCATCTTGAAGCCAAAGATCATTAGGCCACTTGACCGAAAGTTCTATGCCTAATTGCTCACGTACTAGCGCAGCGACAGCCATCCCAATGCCAATCGTGAGCCCTCCTGCTAGCTTTACCCCTTGAAATGCCATACTGAACGTGAGCGCATCCACAACGCTACGCCACTTGTGGCCACGCGTTCCACGCCCTGCTCGCTGACGTTGAGCAATCAGTAAGAAAGGGCACTGCTGTATAACACCCTCTTTAATAAAGCTCTTGCAGTCATCGTTGGTTGAGCCCGTTTCTTCGACCACTGCTAAGCTCATCCCAGCACGCTCAAATGTAAGAGGTGCTTCTGCGCTCAAGCGCACGATATTTTCTTCGTTCATGTTGGTTCCTAAGCTCATGCGAAGGCTGGTGAAAAAGGCCAAGCCCCTTGCACGCCTAGTACGCATCCTACGCTAAAATGCCCCCGTCTCCCCTTCGGTTTTAGCTGAAAATATCTTGGCGTCTCCAGCATCCTTTTGGATGTCACAACGCCCTCTTACGAGAAGAACGAAAGAACTATTATGGCTGATCAAGATTCAACGACTCAGGAACTGCTGCAATTCCCCGTGGACTTTCCTATGAAAGTCATGGGTCTCAATGAGCCCGATTTCCGCCAAATCATTAGTGCACTGGCTCGCGAGCATTTTGAGGACTTCGACGATAAAAAAACCACTGAGACCCCCTCCAAAAAAGGCAACTATCTAGCGCTCGGCATTGTGGTGCATGCAACCAGCAAAGAGCAGCTCGACAACTTTTATCGTGCGCTCACCTCACACCCAAAGGTTAAGGTAGTGCTTTAATGATTACCTCACTCCCCTACCCTGGCCTCGTTCGTGCTTGGCTCTCCTTTATCCGTCCAAAAACCTGGGGCGTTGCGATTGCTCCTGTCGTGGCGGCACTTGCACTGGTCTTTTTAGAGCACAGAACCTTCTCGCCCATCGTTGCCCTGCTAACACTCACGCTCTCCATCACGATGCAAATCATCACTAATATGGAGAACGACCTCGGCTACACGCAGAGAAAAGCCGAGAAGAGCAACCGCAAAGGGCTTCCGCGTGCGACGGCCAATGGCTGGATTTCCATCACAGCAGCGCGTCGTGCCATCCTATTGATGGTGGCACTCGGCCTACTGAACACGGTCTATTTGGTATATGTCGGGGGCTGGGGGTTCCTTCTCATTGGTTGCACGTCAATGATCGCTGCCTACTGTTATATGGGCGGACCAATTCCGATCGCGTACACGCCCTTTGGGGAAGTGATGGTACTCATCTTCTTTGGTCTGATGGCAGTCTGTGGGACCTATTATCTCCAAGCAATGTCAGTGAGCACAAATGCCGTGCTACTCGGCTGCGCACTCGGATCGACAGCAGCCTCCGTCCTGGCCGTCAACAATTGGCGAGATCGCGAGCACGATGCTTCGATCGCCCGACGCACGCTAGCCGTCGTTGCTAGCGATCGTGGCTTTCAGTTCATCTTTGCTGCGATGCTGCTGCTTCCCTTTATCGTGCTACTGGTGATGAGTTGGCAGCTTCAGAGCTTTTGGGTTTTGCTCCCCCTCGTGCTACTAATTCGCCTTCCTGACCTATTGCGGCGCTTTACAACGCTAAGCGGCTATGATTTAAATACGGTGATGTTTGCCTGTGTCAAACTAGGACTTCTCTATGCCACCCTTTTTACTGCTGGTGTAGGCCTAGAACTTGCGCTCGGCTCTTAACGCAATAATTTCAACATCACGAACGCTCTTAATAATCGACATGGGTCTTGACACGCTTGACGTGCACATCCCCCACTTCATCGAGCATGTAGGGCCACAGGGCACGTTTACTGCGAGCGCTGATGTAATCAAGCCCAAATTTATGCGCATAGAAGAACCCTTCCATGGCCATGATACAAAGTAGCGCAGAATTACGGCGCTGAGAAGGAAGTGCTTCAATTCGCGCAAATAGCGCCCGATACCATTCTTTAACCGGGGCCATCATCTCGTCGTCGTGCACAAAATAGGAAAGCAACACAAGCCCTACCTGCGCCCAACCTCGATTGTTCCGCTCAAAGCCCTTAAACCACTCGATATAGCCAGCAAGCAAACAATCGGGCTCCGCACCTTCAAACGCAGACGTGTACTTATCCATCTCCTCGTTCATGTGAGCGATATAGGACTCTATCAGCGCTTTGTGTAAATCTCGCTTACTACGGAAGTGATAGGTCAATGCCCCTTTGCTCACTGAAGCACGCGCTGCCACACGGTCAAGTGTCAAACTCTCAACGCCGCCTTCAAGGAGCACAGCATAGGCAGCCTCAATGAGATGCTGTCGCGTTCGCAGCGCTTTGGTGGTGAGCATAGATGGACATCCTCAATGCGTGGGATAAATTAATGCGAGCGCTCGAAGTATATCAAAGCAACCCCAAGAAAGACTGCACCGCTAGCGCGCTCATAAAGCGACGCTCCACCACCTTTGATGAGACAAGAGTGATGGAGCGGATAAGCTATTGACTAAGCGCTTTACTTAGCCGCGTGAGCAGCTTCTGCGCCCGCAATACGGCCAAATACAATGATATCTGTATAGGCGTTACCACCCAAGCGGTTAGTACCGTGCGTCACCCCCGTTACCTCACCGGCAGCCCAGAGACCAGGAATTACTTTACCTTCCTTCGTCAGGACTTCAGCCTTTTCGTTGATGCGCACACCGCCCATCGTATGATGCGTCGATGGAACGGCCTTAATAACGTAGTACTTGCCGTGGCTCATATCAACAAGACCTGCACGATGGTGGAAATCTTGGTCGTTGCCCTTGCCAGCCATGGCAGAAACACGCTTGACCGTAGCTTCAAGCTGATTCAGTGGCATCTTCGTAAACTCAGCAATGCACTGCAGATCCTCACAGGTCTTCATAATGCCCTGCTTCGTAAAGGCATCATACTCGGTGGGATGCTCTTTCACGGTGTTGCTAATAGCACCGATCTTGTCGTTCCAAAGCACCCAGGTGTATCCCCCTGTTTGCTTGAGAATAGCCTCAGAGAGCACGTCACGGCGCTGTAGTTCCTCAACAAAGCGCTTACCCTCTTGATTAAGCATAATGGCTCCATCGAAACGCGCATCCGCGATCAGCTCAATAACTCCAGAGATGGGGTCACAGATTGGGTAGGTCTGTATGTAGCCCATATTGACAAGTTCAGCCCCAGCTCGCTCGGCCATATAAAGCGCTTCGCCAGTGGTTCCTGGCGCATCGGTCGTTTTGAAGCGTTCATCGATCTTGGGATTGTACTTTTTCACCATTTCAGGATTAGCCCCAAATCCGCCCGTGGCTAGCACAACGCCACCCTTGGCATGGAATGTGTAGGTTTCTCCATCCATGCTGGCCTTCACCCCCACCACGCGACCATGTGCATCCTTGATGAGTTCTTCGGCCTTCATGTTGCGGATAACGGGAATGCCCAACGCATCGGCCTTAGCCTGAAATTTCGAGATGAATTCCGTTCCTGTGTGACCAAAGGGGATCAATGCACGCTTGCGACTATGTCCCCCAAAGAAAAAGAGATTGTCAGGTTCAAAGCGCACCCCTAGATAGTCACGACACCATTTCGCTGCATCCAAAGCCTGATGCGTCATGACATTAATCACCTTCATGTCACCTTTGCCATCACCACCCTTAAAGGTATCCTCTGCGTGCAACTCTGGCGAGTCATCCGTGATGCCGAGTTTTGGTTGAACCCAGTTCTGGGCAACATTCATTTCTGCTCCAGAAATCAGTGAGTTTCCTCCCACGGATGGCATCTTTTCGAGGAGCACAACCTTAGCACCCGCATTCTTGGCAGTAATTGCAGCGGAAAAACCCGCTCCCCCTGCGCCAATGACCACAACGTCATAACGACTATCCTTGGGCAACTTAGCACTCACCTGCTTGATGAGTTTCTTGTCAGCCTTAACGAGTTTGACGCCAGCTTTGTTCGCAGCATCATTGACTGCATCCAAAAATCCCTTGGATGAAAAGGTTGCACCGGAAATCACGTCGACATCCGTCGCATTGGCAGCAATTACATGATCCTTGAGCGTGGTGTAAACCTCTTTACTAAGTACTGGGTTTTCCTGATCCTTGAGTACTTTGATCGTTTTGATCCTACCCGCATCAAAGGTCACTGCCACCGTAATATCGCCGTGCTTGCCGATACCCGTGCCCTGCGTTGTTACGAGAGAAGAAGCAAAAAGTGGATGAGAGAAGGTAGCTACCGCGAGCATAGCGGCAGAAACTAAAAGGGTCTTTTTCATGTTGTCCTCGTTGTGATCGAAAATTCATCGATTCGCCGAGGATTGTAGTGGTAAAACCGACTCATTAGTCGGTTTTATAGCTATTATGGGTGATAGGAAAAACCCTAATAAAAACAATAGTTTTCCTCTCAAAGCCACTATCAACGTGCATGGCGCGAGATATAGGGACTTTCCCTAACTCTAATGAATTTTGGGTTAGATGGATGCCACCATCTCAGAGAAAAGGACTCAGCAGGTGATCCCAAACAAAAGAAAGCAAGCCCAGAGCACAATATGGCAAAGGGGGTGGTTGCCGCCACCCCCTTCTTTCGTTAGAACTAGTTGTTTGAACCCCACTCATTGCTCTGCTGAGTATTCTGCTGCGTCGTGCTCTTTTGCTTGTTACTATTCATACGTAGCTTGATCATCTCTTCACTTTCCACACTAAAAAGCGTCACAACCTGCTGAACCCCATCAACCCCTGCGACAACTTTTTTCGTGATCGCAGCCTCAGTCGGTGAGAGAATCCCCATGAGGTACACAATATTGCGCTCCACGACAACCTTCATTTGGTTGAGCGAGATCTTCTTGGTCGCCACGATATTTCCACGTACCTTCGTCGCTAAATACGAATCGCTCATTCGCTGTGCTGCAGAAACAGGCTGGCGGACTGCCAACTCGTTAATCACCCCATCCACATCGAGTGTTCCTGCGGCAATCTGTGCAGCCTTCTCTTTAGCAGCCTCCGTAGCCACTTCGCCCGTCAGGAGTACCTTACGGTCATAGCTCGTCACGGTAATGTGGTTCGGCGTGGCTTTAATTGCCTCAGTGATATCAAGATATATGCGCTTCTCCAGCACTTCGTCATTGACAATGGCACCTGTTGAACGACGATCTGTCACCACTGTCGCGGTTGTTGCAGCTGCACCGCCAACGAGCAACGGAGCGCACCCTACCAAGAGTTGTATTCCCGCCAAAGCGCCTACGAGCAGAGAAACTGACTTCACTTTCATTGAACACTCCACATTGGAAAATTTCTTCATATCGCCGAGTTCATATCTTTTAGCTTACCGCGCTCAAGCGTTTTGACGGACGATATTTTGTAACCAAGACCAATACCCTTCAAAAGTCGCACGGTGAAACCAAAACTTTCCTGAGCGCTTACGTAACTTGCCTGCATCAATCCATGCACGCACTGCCGTATGGAGGGTAGAAACATCAGTACCAAGTAACTGAGCCACCGTCACTAACATAGGAAATGTCGTAAAGCCCAGCCAATCTGCACCGCGAGACTGTAGCACCCGCTCCATACTTGGCGTTGACTCGATGAGAATCAGCATCATCAACGCACCGAGACGCTCCTCAATGGTCCCGTATCGATTAGCGACCATGCCCATTCGGTCACAGAGCGCACAGTACGTTGAGTAATTCATCAGTTCACGCTGCCAAAGGGCGTTCTGGTCAGCAATCTTGAGCAGTAGTTCCTGATTGATAACCAAGACATCAGCATTGGTTATGCAGTAGTGCGAGCGGGGTAATCGATCGCGCACATAGAGATTCTCGAAACTGCCGCACATAGCGCCTGCGCAACTCAGTGACAACATCAGCGGCTCTTCGCGAACAGGATCCTTCAAAGCCTTCGCGACAATCCCAGAACGTACGAACATCAGACGTTCAAAGATATTCGGCGATGAATAGATCTCCTCTCCACGCGTATAGCGCACACTGTGCCCTAGCCCATTCATCACGCCGATCATGGACTGGGACATCTTCGGCGAAAGCCAAGGTCGGATCAAAGTATTCATATAAACAAAAAAGTTGTTATTTTTGTGGATAATTTTGTTAGCAACTCAGAAATCAACTCTTCTTTATTGTGGATAACTTTTTTGTGAGGCTATTTTTCACGTTTTTGTTCACATCTGCTCAACAACTATCCACAGCCCTCGGATTTAGTTATCCACCCAGTTGTCCCTGTGCGCTTCCCTTAATCTAGCTAGCAAATTAAGAGTTATCCACAGAAAAGCGCAGACCTACTACATACTACTACTATCTTTATAAAAATATCTTTATCCTTTATTGAACTGCACAGAAGAAAACCCTCTACACCCTAGCGAATTTTCATTCCTTTAGTGAGAAATAGATGTGCCTACAGAACAAAGAGGAGCTTAAAATTCATGCACTTTCCATGAATTAACCTGTGGATTTCTTTGTGTGTAGGCTGTGTGTTTCTTGTGGATTATTAGCCAAAGAAAGCCTTTTCTACCGTGTTAATACCGTGTTTTGCGGTAATAGCGCCACCAAAATACTTAGCTGGATCTTTGAGACTGCCAATCATCATGAAATCTTTCCCCTCTTCTTCCAAAGCTTTCTGTAGCTCATCACGAGGCTCGAGATCTCCAGCAATAATGACGTGATCAACACGGTACGTTGTAGGTAGGTGATCTGTCAGAGACCGAACGCGGATACTGACGGTATCAATACTTTCTACGACACTCTCGGAAACGGTTTGAACCCCATTCATTCGTATCCATTGCAGCTCGTCGAGCTTCTGGTCACTTTTGAGGCTTTCTTTGAGTTGCCGCAGATCTTTTTCCATCACCAAATAGGTGGATCGATCGAGCGTATCGATAAATGGAATAACCCCTTGGCAACCGGCACGATGTACTTTAGGGTCGCCTATACCCCACGCCTGTAGCCATTGTTGACTGGAAGGCATGTGCTCATTAACAAGGTAGCGAGCCATATCAAGGGCAATGCGAGAGTCGCCTAGAATGGCAACGCGATGCCCGACGGAGGCATTTCTCAGTAAAACATCTTCGAATGTGAGTACATTGAGGCTATCTACGCCGGCAATGTCGGCGATGGCAGGCACGGTGCCTGTAGCTAGGAAGACTTTGTAGTCGGGGTAATTTTCACGAATCCAATTTCCTGAAGCGCGGACGCCGCGGATAATTTCCACGCCAAGCTTGAGAAGGTTTTCTTCTTTTTTCGCGATGAGCACGGTGAGCTGCTCTTTCCCAGGAATCTTGGCCGCTAGGGCTAGGAGCCCTCCGAGTTGTGGCCTTTCCTCAACGAGGACTGTTTTCAGTCCACGACGAGCTGCATGCTCTGCAGCGGCGAGTCCGGCAGGTCCAGCTCCGATGATGAGACATTTTCCGCCCGCTTTAGGAGCCTTTTTCTTAGGTGTTAGCGGAAAGACAACATAGGGATTGGCAATACAACAGAGGGGAATTTCCTCATGAGAGCGCGTCGTGGTAATGCAATGATTGGCGCAGCCCACGCAAGGAGTGATCTCATCGGCGCTGCGATAATAGAGTTTTTCTCCCCACTCTGGATCCGCTATAAGTGCATGGTTGAGTTCCACGAGCGCTTTAGGATCTCGGCTCAAACTATCTTGTATGACATCGGGGCTCGCTTCTGGAGGCAGTAGCGCTACGGGGAGCTTGGTTTCTTGCGAGAAACGCTCAATGAATGGGTACCAAATCCCCGCTGGGGTGAGGTCATTGTAGAGGGGAACTGCGTCTGCGAGTAACCCCACATCAAAGGTGAGCATGTCCACGCCTTCGTAAGCGAGCTGTTCAGCAAAGCTGACGAGTGTTTCCCACGAATTACCAGAGGGTACAAGGTCCATAAGGGTGAGTCGATAGGAGAGTATCGGCGTTGGACCAATATAGTCGCGAATACGCCGTACGACCTGTGTTGCAAACTGCATGCGCTTCTCTCCACCCCAGAAATCCGTGCGCTTGTTGAGTACGGGTGAAGAGAAGGTGTTGGGAAGGGAGAGTTTGCCTGCGTAGACTTCTACCCCGCTGAAGCCGCCTTTGCTAACCGCAGTAGCAGCCTGTAGCGCATAGTTTTTAATGAAGTGCTCGACCATGAAGCGCGGGATTCCTCGGCTACGGTAATGCGTTTCGGCATTAAGTAGTGCTGACGCAGACACTGCACCGAAGTGTGCAGCATCTAGGCCGTGGTGCATGAGTTGAAGGATGACTTCTGAGCCGCGAGAGCGAAGAAAGCTTGTCAGGCGAAACGCTTTGTTGTAGAAGGCTGCGTCTAAGCTAGGCGCATCGAGCTGCGATTTACCAGAAAAGCTGATTGCCCCATGCTGGATAGTAAATAAAGCAGGCCCGTGATCCGTGCAGCGAGATTGATAGAACGCAACCCATTCGTTTGTAAAGTCGGCATGCGTCTCGAGCCCAGTTTTGACAGGGCTCATGATCATACGGTTTTTGAGTGTGTGCGCGCCTACTTTAAGCGTGGAGAAGAGGTCGGGGTATTTTGTCATCACGGCTTAGATTTGGGATTATGAATACCAAAAGGCACGAGCACACTGGGAATACTGTTGTAGCTCTTTTCTAGATGACGTTGTTGATCATCGAAGAAAATATGCGGCCGAATAGCTTGCAGAATTGGGGTTTTATCCCGCCCGTCGAGCAAAAAGAGTTCCGTCGCACTCATACCGAAGCTTTTGAGTGTGGTGATCAAACGCTCTTCGCTTGGAGCGCCGCGAGCCGTGACCACTGAGATGCGGATCGCTGGGCTGAAATATGGATTTTCTCGTCCATGAAGTTCGTAGTCGAGGCGCTGAAAATTACTTAAGGACTCAAAGAGCGGTTGCAGAGGGCCTGGTGCGTGAGGCGTGAGTGCCTTTTGTTGCTCAAACTTGTGAAACGCCTGTATGCCTTCCTTTTGGTACTCACGCTCGCTTTCATCGTCTGCGATCACACCGTCAAAGTCAAAGGCGATGCGTAGCGTTGGATTTTCTTCGTTGTCGAGTTCTGCGGCAAGTTCCCTACTGCTCTTGTCACTCGGAAGAACGAGTCCGGCGGGAACGCCGTCATTGATGGCCTTGTTGACGTTTTCAAGATTTGCCGACAAGAAAAGAGAAACATCAAATGCCTTGAGGTAGGGGAAAGTGGAGTGCCCAGAGGTAAAGCACCCCGAGGAGAGCCGGAGATTATGGGCACGACAGGAATTAAAGAATCGCTGTGCCGTTTCAGGGGAGTTACGTGAAAAGGCTACGACATCAAACGGAGAGAGCTCTCCAAAGCGCTCATTGATGGCAAGAAGGCGGCGTACAAAGTGGAAGGCTACTCCAGGGTTGAGAATATCCTTCTTGTGTGTGACTTGATAGTCACGAAAAGCGCGGTAGCCTTCTTCCTCAAAGAGTTTGTGCTCTTGTTCAAGGTCAAAGAGTGCCCGTGAAGAAACGGCGACAACGAGTTTTTTTCGTTCAGCCATGGGTGTTCCCCTCAATAAGCGTTGCCTACTTGGTCGGTAGCCGTCTCCTCAGTGCTCGAGGTTGTGCACGGCGTTTATGCGCCGTGCACAACCAAGCGTGTGGGACGCGTCCATCCGCCTTCGGTTGCATTGCTAGCGACGTTTCTCGCTCAGTTAGGCGTCGATGTTGCTAGCAAATAGCGCATTCGTCTCAATAAAATCACGGCGCGGTTCAACGACATCCCCCATCAACATCGAGAAGATGGCATCTGCGCTAGCGGCATCTTCAATGCGCACACGCAACATACGGCGAACCTTAGGATCCATGGTGGTGGAGTTGAGCTGTTCGGCAGTCATTTCGCCAAGTCCTTTGTATCGTTGGCGAATGATGCCTTTTTCAGCTTGAGACAGCAACCAGTTGACGGCTTCGCTAAAGTTTTTGATTGGCGCATTATCTTTGCCGCGAGCCACATAGGCACCATCACCAATCAGCCCGCGCAACATATCAGCGCTTTCCTTGAGTTTTCGATAATCCGAGGAAAGCGTGAATTCCGGTGTGATCGTTGTTGTCTTGTAGTTGCCGTGCTTAAGACGATGAATTTTTAGCAAAAACTTCTCGTTTGCTTCGTCATAGATCGCTTCACACTTAACATCGGGGTCCCGCATTTCGGACTGCAGAAGGGTTGCTGAACGGTCAGCTTCGAACTGGTTGGAGAGGTTGATTTCAACCCCAGCGGTGATGGCAACCAAGGCTGCGTTGTCGATAACCCCTGAGAGACGGGCAATCACCCCAGAACTTTGCAGGTATTCGTTAACTAGCGTTTCCAGTTCCGTGCCACGGATCGGCTGTTCGTTGTCAAAAGCCTCGCGGTTTTTGTAGAGACGTGCGTCTTCCATAGCCAACTTCAGGAGATAGTCGTTCATCTCCTTTTCATCTTTAAGGAATACGCCTTTGTCTTTTTGGTTTTTCTGTACCTTGTAGAGGGGCGGCTGTGCAATATACACATGTCCCTCTTCAATTAACTGTGGCATCTGTCGGTAGAACAGTGTCAGCAGTAGCGTACGGATATGCGCACCGTCCACGTCCGCATCGGTCATGATGATGATGCGGTGATAGCGCAGACGGGATAGATCAAAGTCTTTGCCGATATTGGTTCCGAGTGCCAATGTGAGCATGCGAATCTGCTCAGAGTCAAGAAGCTTATCTTGTGCAGCTTTTTCGACGTTGAGCACTTTACCGCGCAAAGGCAGAATCGCTTGGAACTGAGAGTTGCGACCCATCTTGGCGGAGCCGCCTGCGGAGTCTCCCTCCACGAGGAAGAGTTCGCTCTTAGCTGGGTTCTTTTCTCGGCAATCGGCGAGCTTCCCTGGTAGGCCACCGCCAGAGAAAGATTGGCGCGTAATGTCGCGTGCCTTTCGGGCGGCTTCACGCGCACGGGCTGCAGCAATGATCTTTTCACAGATGACTTTCGCATCGTTGGGGTTGCGCTCAAGGAAAAGCTCCAACTCACGGGCCACCACTTCTTCAACCGCAGGTCGAACCTCGCTTGAGACAAGTTTGTCCTTAGTTTGGGAGCTGAATTTTGGCTGTGGCACCTTTACGGATAGCACACAAGTGAGCCCTTCACGCAAGTCGTCGCCTTCGGGATCAATCACGCTCTTGCCTTTCTTGCCAATTTCATTTTGAGCAATATAGGCTTTCAGTACACGGGTCATTGCTGCTCTCAACCCCGTGACATGCGTGCCACCATCGCGCTGCGGAATGTTGTTGGTATAGGCTGAGAGCACTTCGTTGTAGCCGTCCTGCCACTGCATAGCAATTTCCACATCGACAGGTACTCCATTGCTCATGACGGTTTCCCGTGCATGGAAGATGGTCGGGTGGATGACATTACGACTCTGATTCTTGAATTCGACGTAAGCAACAAGCCCCTTATCTGTCTGCAGTTTGGCCTCATGTGCTGTACGTTGATCGGTGAGCGTGATGGAGACGCCAGAATTCAGAAATGAGAGCTCCCGCAGACGGGAAAGTAGTGTGTCGTAGCTGAACGTCGTGACTTGCTCGAAAATTTCCGTATCAGGCAAAAAGTGCACTTCAGTGCCGCGGCGTTGCGTTGGTCCTACAGTCTTCATCGGAGAGACGATCTCAGCCTCACCCGTGTGAGGATTAACCTCTTCTTCAAGCAGTCGATTAACGACTTTTCCGCGCTCAAATTCGAGGGTTTTCGTCAGGCCATCGCGTCGGACGGTAAGACGTAACCATGTGGAGAGTGCATTGACGCAGGAGACACCAACGCCGTGCAACCCACCAGAGATTTTGTAGCCATTGTCGTCGAACTTTCCCCCTGCATGTAGTTCGGTAAGCGCAATTTCCGCAGCACTACGTTTCGGATCGTGCTTGTCGTCCCATTTGATCGAGGAGGGAATTCCGCGTCCATCGTCTACGACGGAGACCGAGTTGTCGGTATGGATGGTGACTTGAATCTTGGTTGCATAGCCGGCAAGCGCTTCATCGATCGAGTTGTCCACGACTTCGTAGACCAGATGGTGCAACCCAGAGCCGTCGGCTGTGTCCCCAATGTACATACCTGGACGCTTGCGAACAGCTTCCAAGCCTTCGAGAATTTGGATGCTGCTTTCATCGTAGGCATGCGCAGGTTTTTCAGCAGTTTCCTTCACTTGATCCAATTCAGTCATAAAACAAAAGTTCCTAATGATTTTTCGTGCATGAGCCTTTCAAGTGACTCGTCTGTCGGACGGTACATCGCCCTGCTCTTGTCAACAGCAGAACCGACCGGCCTGAGGTCGATCGGTTCCGGAAAAGGGTGCTCTCAGGAGTGCAACACCGTCAGAGGGGCGATGCTTGCGAGCGTTAGATTCGCATCGGCATCACAACATAACGGAAGCGGTCAGGCGAGTCAGGCATGGTAATAAGCACACTGCCTTGCGCTGATGAGAAGCTAAATTTGACATCCTTCGTCTTGAGAATACTGAGCACTTCGACGAGATACGTGATATTGAAACCCATGTCCATATCTTCATAGCTCCAAGTCACAGGGAGGGTTTCTGTAGCATCTTCATGGTCCGTGTTGACGCTCTGAACTTGCAACTGGTTCTTTGTGAGAATCCAGCGCACCCCATGGAATTTTTCGGTAGTCATGATGCCAACTAAACGCAATGAGTTAGAGAGCTGTTCACGATCAAGGAGCACAGACTTCGGATTGCTTTCAGCAGTGGGGAGCACGCGGTTGTAATCAGGGAACTTCCCTTCAATCAGCTTACTCATAAAGGTCACACTACCGAAGGTGAACTTCACCTGAGTGTCTGTAAACTCAACTCGTACTGGCGTGTCATCCTCAGGAAGTAAACGGATGAGTTCCCGCACGCTCTTGCGAGGAATGATGGCTTGGAAAGGTTCAAAGTTTGCATCAACCAGCGTATCGCAACAAGCAAGGCGATGTGTGTCGGTAGCAACCGTGCGGACAATGTTGCCGTCCATCACAAAAAGCATACCGTTGAGGAAGAAGCGAACATCTTGATTTGCCATTGCAAAGCTCGTCATCGTCAAGAGGTAGCGTAGCTGACGGCACGGCATTTCTAGACTACTTGCCCAGCGCCCTTCTGCAATGACGGGATAGTCATCAGCGGGTAACGTCTGAAGATTGAATTGGCCACTCGGGGTCTGGATGAGGAGTTTTCCATCAGTGACATCAAAGTCGAGAATATCCTTGCCAGAAACAGCATTCAGAATGCTGGTGACCTTGGCGGCATTGACAGTGAATCGGCATTTGGTATCGGCGACACCCACAGCAGCTTCGGTACTGATCTGAATATCCAGGTCAGTCGTGGAGAACTTGACGTTCACACCGTCCTGTTCAATGAGAATGTTGCTCAAAATCGGAAGGGTCTGGCGTTTTTCAACGATGCCTTCAACAATTTTGACCGGCTTGTTGATTTCTTCACAGTTACTACGAATGGTTTTCATGGAATTGTCTGGGCGTCCGATCTTGTGCGACAAGGAAGCGGAACGCGCTGCCTCTCTGAATGTTGAAGGAAATGTGAGCGGGGTTTATCGCCTGCTACACAATACTCATTAAAGGTTTCACACCTGTGGCGCTACCTCACCCTCGTTCACGATTGCTCGAAATTTAGGCAATGTGGCGTCACGCTTTTGGGCGCTAGCCCTTGATCATCTGTTCTAGCACGTGCAGTGTATGGTTGAGCTCCGCATTGTTTTGCCTGTCCTGAGTGATCTTACGCACGGCATGCATGACCGTCGTGTGATCTCGACCGCCAAAATTAGCGCCGATTTCTGGGAGACTGTGCTGCGTTAGCTCTTTGGCTAAGTACATAGCGATCTGGCGCGGTAATGCAATGTTGGCAGGTCGACGCTTGGAGTGCATCTCTGCCACCTTGATGTTGTAGTACTCGGCCACGTGTTTTTGGATACTTTCAATCGTCACCAAGTTATTGGAGACGGAGAACTGATCTCGTAGCACTAGACGCACGACGTCGATGGTAATTTCACGCGCAGACGGCTGGAATTGTTGGTAAGCAATAACCTGCTGTAGCGCTCCCTCGAGTTCTCGCACATTTGACTTCAGTCGTTTTGCGATGAACATGGCTACCTCTTCGGGGAGATCAGTGTTGAGAGCCTTGGCTTTGTTGAGCAGAATCGCAATGCGCATCTCAAGCTCTGGCGGCTCGATAGCCACTGAGAGCCCTTGAGAGAAGCGAGAGATGAGTCGTTGCTCGATGTCCTTCAAACCCCTTGTGTACGTATCCGCAGTCAGCACGACCTGCTTATTGTGTGGAACCAGCGCTTCGAAGGCGCGGTAGAACTGCGCCTGCGAGCCCTTAGCACCTGAGAATGATTGCACATCATCAATGAGCAGTAAGTCGAGGCTACGGTAACGTTCATCAAAGAGCTGTAGCGCGCGTCGAGAGTTTGAACTGTCGCGTGTGGCAGTGGTGTATTCGCTAATGAAGTCCTGCGCAGAGACACAACGCACCTTGGCCTTTGGATGCAGATCAAGGTAACGGTGTCCAATTGCTTGCATGAGATGCGTTTTTCCTAGCCCCACACCCCCGTAGATATAGAGCGGGTTGTACTGCATGCCCATGGTCGTCGCAACATGTTCTGCAGCAGCGACAGCAAGTTGATTGGCGTTACCATTGACGTAGTTTTCGAAGGTGAGCCCGGGCAGTAGACCCGTCTCCTCACGGCGTCGATTTTTGTCAGCCGTATCGGAGATGGCCACATCGCGCCCGAACGGATTGGCTTCAGGAAGCGGATCAGCAGAAATGATGCGCAGGCTCACTGGTGCTCCGACCAAATTGGAGGCCACGATATTGATCGTTTTCGAATAGGTCAGCTTGATCGTATCAACTTTGCTGGCCGGTGCGCTAAGAACCAGTTCACCGCTTTCCTTGTCCCAGCTCACCATTTCAAGGGGCTCGAACCAGTTCGAGAGAACGGTTTGTGGCAGATTCATCGCACGAATCGAAGCCAAACAGTCTTGCCAAAAATTTGTCATGACGAGGTTATGTCTAATGAGGTGAATTCTCCCTGAGGGGAGTATCACTAGGGTCGCTGTCGTTGAATTGATCTTATATTGTAGCGGTTGTACGCCCGTCATGGGGACAACCTTGTGGAGAAAAGGTGAATTATCCACACAACACTGTGGATAAAAAACGTGAGTGCAATCAAAGAGTTATATCTGCCTTGCGCGAGAAATTCATAGATATACACAACCTAATGTGATGTAGAAGGCTTGGAAATCAATATCTATGTCTTGATAGAGGGCGGAAATAAAAAAGATGCCTCAGATTGACAAACTCCCTTGTTTTGCTGTGTAATATTAGACTTTTCGCACTCTTGCGGAAGCCCTTCTTCCCTCTCCTTGGTCAAGTCACTTTTGATTAGGAGTGGCAAGAGGCCTGTTTTTGTGATTTTGTCAATCGCCGCCCCTCGGCCTGTGGTCGTGAGCGTGCTCCCCAGAGCAGCGGCATGGACAAAATCCCCTTGTTTTTACTGTCCACCCGGCACCCGATCTCGAGCGGGAGGGGCAAGCCGGTTTTTATGCCTTTTGAGGATTAATCATGGCAACAAAACGTACTTATCAGCCTTCCAAGGTCAAGCGTGCTCGTACGCATGGTTTCTTGGTTCGCAGCCGCACGAAAGGCGGTCGCCGCGTTCTCGCGCGCCGTCGTGCCAAGGGTCGTCACACTCTCGCCCTCTAAATCGCCAGGTTTAGTTCTTAGATGAGTGTTGGAACCACGGCCTCACGCGCTTCGTATGGCTTCCCCCGAAGCATGAGGATTATTAAATCCTCTGATTTTGCGGCGGTTTTGACGGCGAAGGGCAGGGACGTCTTCCGACTGAAGTCCGGCTACTTTTCTGCAACTTGCCTCAAGCGACCGTCTGAAGGCGGAAGCTTGCGGTTTGGGATAACGGTCGGCAAGAAATTCGCCCCACATGCAACGGCACGTGTGGTGGTGAAGAGAGCACTCCGAGAGACAGCACGCCACCAAGCCCCATATCTCATCGCACTTCTGTGCGAAACAGGAGTGGGGCTTGATGTTTCTTTACGGTTGATAAAATCGATCGAGTCCTTTCGTGCGCCGTATAGCGGAGCACATCGCGATTTCCGCTCGGCAATGCGCAGGGATCTTTTGTCGCTATTTGCGCAGATTACTGAACACCTCGAGCAGATGCGTCAAGCTGAGGCAAAGGAGTGAGCAATGGCAAGGTGGTTGCTCCGTAAGCTGATTCGACTTTACCAATGGACACTTTCTCCATGGGTTGGACGTGGTTGCCGCTTTATTCCTACGTGTTCTAATTATGGACTCGAGGCGGTTGAGCGGTTCGGCGCGTTGCGAGGTAGCTGGCTGATTGTCACTAGGCTACTGCGTTGTCACCCTTGGGGGGGTAGCGGCTATGATCCTGTGCCCGAAACCTTTTCTTGGTTGCCTGTGCGAGCAAGCCAGACCCGCCCTTCCGAGACGCCGTTGAACTGCTCGCAAATAAAATGCCGTTGCCATATTTTTAAACTGAAAAAGTAGTTGAGTTATGGGAAAAGACCTACAACGCGCCCTTCTTTGGGTGATTCTATTTACCTCATGCTTCATGCTCTGGGACAACTATCAGGTCTACAAGGGTGGTCAGTCCTTTTTCCAGGGCACTCAACAAGAAGCAGTACAAAATTCAACCGAGGCTGTTCCTGGCGCTCAGAGTACGCAGAATGCTGAATCGGTTCCTGGCGCTGCGACAGTGGCACCGAACTCTCCTGTGCTTGTGAAGACCGATTTGATGAACGTGACGTTCGATCTGCTCGGCGCAAGTTTGGTTCAGAACGAATTTACGACGATTCCCAAGCAGGCTGACTGGAAAGACGTTGGTCTTGCGGGGTTGGTTCTTGGCCGCAAGGCGCATGAACTTGGTAACGTTGAACTTCTTGAACTCAACAAAAACCGCACTTATCTCGCTCAGAGCGGCGTGGTTGGTGGCGATGCTCCCAATCACAAGGATCTCTTCAAGCTGGTGAGTCAGAAAACCGATATGGGTGATGACAAGAGCCTTGAAGTGGTTTTTGAAGCTGACAAAGGCGCCCTCAAAGTTCGTAAAACCTATACTTTCCACCGTGGTGAGTATGGTGTGAGTCTCAAAACTGAGGTCACTAATATTTCTGACAAGGCGGTAACCCCCTCGATTTACTACCAGATCGTTCGTGATGGTGGTAAGCCTGCGGATGCCAACTCCATGTACTCCACCTTTACTGGGCCAGCAGTCTATACGAGCGAGGATAAGTTCCAGAAGCTCAAGTTTGATGACATCAAAGATCATTCTGCTACCTTTAAAAAGCAGGCAGATAATGGTTGGATTGCCATGGTACAGCACCATTTTGTGAGTGCGTGGGTTCCCAAAGAGGGAGAAGCGCGCACCAACTATGCTGAGCCAGTGGGGGATGATCTCTACCGTGTGGGTTCGTTGGTTGCACTCAAAGAGCTCGCGCCTGGCATGACTACCTCTGATACGGCGACTTTCTACTCTGGCCCGCAGAACCAGAAGCGTCTTGAGCAGATTGCACCTGGCTTAGATTTGGTGGTGGACTATGGATGGCTTACGTTCCTCGCCAAGCCCATCTATTGGTTGCTGTCTGTGTTGCACGGAGTAGTGGGTAACTGGGGTTGGTCGATTGTGTTGCTTACCTGCATTGTCAAGCTCATCCTGTATCCTATCTCGGCAGCAAGCTACCGCTCGATGGCTCGTATGAAAGAGGTAGCGCCTCGCATGAAGGCTTTGCAGGAAAAGTACAAGTATGACAAGCAGTCGCTCAATCAAGCCATGGCGGAGCTCTATCGTACAGAGCGTATCAACCCAGTTTCTGGCTGTTTACCGATTTTCCTTCAGATTCCTGTGTTCCTTTCGCTCTATTGGGTGTTGCTTGGTAGCGTTGAGCTCCGTGGTGCCCCATGGCTACTTTGGATTCAGGACTTGGGAATGCCTGATCCTTGGTTTATTTTGCCGCTCGTGATGGCTGGCACGATGTTCCTGCAGATCTTCCTTAACCCGAAGCCTGCAGATCCTGCGATGGCGAAAGTCACCTACATCATGCCGTTAGTCTTTTCAGTGATGTTCTTCGTGTTTGCCTCGGGTCTTGTGCTCTACTGGCTCACGAACAACGTGCTCTCGATTGCTCAGCAGTGGTGGATTAATAAGACCATTGAGGCTGAACGCCAGAAGCGTGCGGTCAGCTGAGTAGCGCCTGACGCTCACCTATAAAGAAGAAAGCACCGCCCATGTTCTCTAGGCGGTGCTTTTTTGCCAAAAATTGATCTTCTCCGCTTGCTAAACAAGGGACTACAACTGCGATTAACGATACTAGCTGTTAGCCTACCGTTATAGATCCTCGTAGTAAACGGCGATAAGAGACGGACTCATTAAAAAGTAAATAGCCACAGCGCTGGCCATAGCCACAGCATAAGTACGTAGCGTAATACACGAGAGATGCTGAGCTTGGGTTCAATGTCGACGTGTTTGGAAACTCGCAACACAGTGAAGACCCCGATGATGCACCATAACAAGGTGAGGGCGTAGATGAGTACGCGCATATCGTAGTTGTCAGCCGCAAGACGTGCTAGGAAGGCTGCAAAGGGAACAGAGAGAATCATTCCGAGACAGACCCCGATCCAAACGGGGGGAAATACGGGTGGTTTGTTTCGTAGGCTCATGTCGTAGCAATTGGTGAAAACTACAGAGAGAGAAGGGCAGCATGAGCTAATTTTATCGGAAAGCCCTTTAGAATTCGTGTTTTAAGGCGTAATCGCCACGCTCCGCATATTACTCGTCTGGGAGCTTCTCTATGATGAAATCCGACCGAGATCCGATCATTGCTGTTGCTACAGCTTCAGGCCGAGGAGGCATCGGCGTCATTCGTCTGTCTTTTTCTGCTGAGTTAAATGAGAAAGTGATGACGTCCCTGTTAGATGGTCGTCACCTTCAGCCTCGCTACGCGACGCTACTGAACTATCACAGTATCGCAGGTGAGATACTTGACCAAGTGCTTGCCCTCTTCTTTGTTGCACCACATAGCTATACCGGAGAGTCGGTCATTGAACTACAGGCACATGGTGGTAGTGCCTCCTTGCGACTCATTATTGAGGATGCTCTAAAGCGACTAGCGCCGCTCGGCCTCAGAATGGCTGGGCCAGGCGAGTTTACGGAACGTGCCTATCTCAATGGGCGTATCGATTTAGCGCAGGCCGAAGCTGTTGCTGACATGATTGACGCTGTAAGCGGTGCTGCGGCTAAAGCGGCGGCGCGTTCTCTATCGGGAGAGTTCTCAGCCGTAGTGAGTGCGTTAGGACTACGTCTCGATGAACTACGAGCCTTTATTGAAGCCACGTTGGATTTTCCAGAAGAGGAAATTGAACATCTACAGCGAGGGCACATTGAAGAGCGCTTGCTCGCAATATTGGAAGACCTTGAGAACACCTTCCGAAAGGCTCAACAAGGCAATGTGTTGCGCGAAGGGATTACGGTCGCCATTGTTGGTAGCCCTAATGTGGGTAAGTCTAGTCTCTTGAATGCCTTAGCCGAGGAAGAAGTGGCTATTGTGACAGACATTCCAGGCACCACACGTGACAAGATCGAGTGTTGGATCACGCTCTCAGGAATTCCGATACGTATTGTGGATACGGCAGGTATCCGAACCACCGACGATGTGGTAGAAAATAAAGGCATTGAACGAGCACTTGCTGCAGTTCGATCGGCTGACGTCGTGTTGCATTTGCGCGATGCTTCGGGGCAAGTGGGTGAAGACCAAGCACTTATTGCTAAGGTGCTCGATGAGGTGGGTATCGGTGTACCGCTGCTGACCGTCTGGAATAAAAGCGACCTTGTTCGACGTGAGACCACAGGTGAGCGCGAACTGAGTATTTCAGCGAAAACCTCTGAGGGGCTTGATGGACTACGCGCCGCTCTCGTAGCGCTTGCTGGAGTAGAGGGCTCTTCTGAGGGGGTCTTCATGGCTCGCGGTCGACAACTCAAGGCGCTCGAAGAAACACGTAGCCATGTTGCGCAGGCCCTAGCAGGGCTCTCAGGTAACCTCGGCCTAGAATTGGTCGCGGAAGAGCTCCGTTTGGCTGGTCGCAGTTTAGGTGAGATTCTCGGTGAGACCGTTTCTGATGACATTCTTGGTCTCATCTTTAGCAAATTCTGTATTGGCAAATAATCGTCATCAGGTCAAAATCGACAAATGAACTATCCAAAGAAATTCGATGTGATCGTAGTGGGCAGTGGGCACGCTGGTATTGAGGCAGCGCTTGCTGCGGCACGCATGGGCGCGGAGACGCTTCTGTTGACGCATAACCTCGATACAATCGGCCAGCTTTCATGTAACCCCTCAATTGGCGGTATCGGTAAAGGTCACTTAGTTAAGGAACTCGATGCTATGGGGGGCGCGATGGGCGCAGTGACGGATGAGGCGGGTATACAGTTCCGTATCCTCAATAGCTCCAAGGGACCCGCAGTACGCGCTACGCGCGCACAGATTGACCGACAACTTTATCGACGTGCTATGCGGCGCCGAGTTGAAAATCAGCCACACTTATGGCTTTTTCAACAGTCGGCAGACGATTTAATTGTTGAGAATAATCGGGTCACGGGTGTGGTGACCCAGACAAACATCCGTTTTAGTGCTAAAGCGGTGGTGCTCTCTGCTGGTACCTTCCTCAATGGTTTGGTGCACATTGGACTGGAGCACTATCAAGCGGGACGTGTTGGAGATCCCGCAAGCGTAGCGTTGGCTGAGCGCCTCAAGGAGCTTGGAATGCCACAAGGGCGTTTGAAGACGGGGACGCCAGCACGTATTGATGGTCGAAGCATTGATTTTTCAAAGTGCCAGCAGCAATGGGGAGACTTGGATCCAACGCCAGCTTTCTCGCTTTCTCAGCAGATCGAACATCCTGAGCAGGTGCCCTGCTGGATTACACGCACCAATCAGAAAGTCCACGACATCATTCTGGCGAATTTAGATCGCTCTCCTATGTACACGGGGGTGATTCACGGCGTTGGGCCTCGCTACTGTCCATCCATCGAAGACAAAGTCAAGCGATTTGCGGACAAGGATAGCCACCAGATTTTCCTAGAGCCTGAAGGTCTCTCGGTTAATGAGTACTATCCGAATGGGATCTCGACGAGTTTGCCCTTTGATGTGCAACTAGACATGATCCACGCCATTGAAGGGCTGGAAAACGCACATCTTCTGCGTCCTGGCTATGCGATCGAGTACGACTTCTATGATCCAAGAAAACTCAAAACGACGCTGGAGACGTTGACATTGTCAGGGCTATTTTTTGCTGGGCAGATTAACGGCACGACAGGCTATGAAGAGGCTGCTGCACAGGGGCTCCTCGCAGGGCTTAATGCAGCGCTTCTTGCGCAGGACAAGGAAGGGTGGACACCGAGACGCGATCAAGCCTATTTGGGCGTGATGGTGGAGGATTTGACGACGCGCGGTGTGACGGAACCCTACCGTATGTTTACAAGCCGTGCCGAATACCGCTTGAGTTTGCGTGAAGATAATGCCGACATGCGTCTTACCGAGCAAGCACACAAGCTCGGTCTGATTGATGAGGCACATTGGGCCTTTTTCTGCCGGAAGGCAGAAAATATTGCTCGCATGAAAGAGCAACTGAAAGACACGTGGGTTACGCCATCGATGCTCTCACCCCAGAGTACCCAGGCGGTGCTTGGTGCGTCGATTGAGCGGGAGTACAACCTGAAGTCCCTACTCTGCCGCCCTGCAGTAACGATCGAAAAACTTGGAGAACTCCAGACCGTTGACGGGACTGCAGTGATTGAACTTGCTGGGATGAGCGCCGCAGAACTCGAACAGATTGAGATCGATACGAAGTACGAAGGCTATGTCGTTCGGCAGAAAAACGAAATTGAAAAGACTTTAGCCAACGAGACGTTGCGAATTCCTCCCGAGCTCGACTATCAGTCTGTCCCTGGACTTTCGTTTGAAGTGCGACAGAAACTGACAGCGGTGCGTCCTGAGACGATCGGACAAGCTTCTCGCATTTCAGGAGTAACCCCTGCAGCGGTTTCACTTTTGCTGGTGTACTTGAAGCGTCGTTACTACTGGAAAAAGAAAACGGTTCAGAGCGCTGAGCAGGCTAGCGTGACGGGACTCGAGACAGCGCAGACACGTTTGGAAAGTGACGGCGTCTGCACGCAGAAGGAATAACGCGATGGATTTAGTGAGGCTCTCTGCTGGACTGGCAACACTTGGTGTGGCGCATGACGAGGAGGTTTGTGCCAAATTGCTGAGCTTTGCTGGCATGCTGAAAAAATGGGGAAAGGTGTACAACCTCACCACGCTACTTGGCGATGAAGAAATTCTTACCCATCACCTTCTTGATAGCGCGGCTTTCCTGCCAATGCTCAAGCGTTTTGCACCTGAAGCAAAGACGGTGCTTGATGTGGGATCGGGTGGAGGCCTGCCGGTCATCCCCCTAGCTATTTTGCGTGCTGACCTGCGGATAGAGGCCGTGGATGCGGTGGCAAAAAAGACAGCGTTTCTTACTCAAGTAGGCATTGAGCTGAAGTTACGTAACTTTAGAGCGCATCATGCACGTGTCGAACGACTAGTTGGTGGTTATGATGTGATTAGTTCTCGCGCGTTTGCGTCTCTGAAAGATTTCACGGCTTGGACATCGCACCTACTTAACCCTGGTGGTCGTTGGCTCGCCATGAAAGGGGTAAGACCCGAAGCGGAAATCCTTGAATTACCCGCGGGAATACGGCTAATCGACGTGGTGCCGTTACAGGTGCCAGGGCTTTCTGAAGAGCGCCACCTTGTGGTCCTTGGCAAGGAAGAAGTTCCCTAAGCAGACCGCCAATCCCTCTAGCAGTAGGAGGGTGCGGCTTTTGTTGGAGAGGTTCACTTATGTTCAGTACGCTAGTCAGTACTTTTGTGCTGACGTTCTCAACGTTCTTGCCTGTGATCAACCCGTTCAGCGGGGCGATGTTCTTTAGTACGATGACAACATCACTCACGGACCGCGATCGAGCGTTTGTTGCGAATCGCATTTCGCTCTATTCGCTCATTATTCTGTTGGTGTGCTTGACTTGTGGACATTTGATCCTCTCGTTTTTCGGTATCAGCGTTGGGGCACTTCGCATGGCTGGCGGCTGTGTACTCTTTGCGGCAGGCTGGAACGCGCTTAACGCCCCCACGTCGGAGGAGCAGAATCAAGGCGGTAAGGAGCTCTCTCGCGTCAAACTTAAGAGTATGGCGTTTTATCCCTTTACCCTGCCGTTGACAACGGGTCCAGGCGGGATTGCCGTTTCCGTGGCACTGGGTACGAGTCTGCCGCGTGACGCGATTCACATTACGGGGACTTTTTTAGGGACATTGGCAACGGTCGTTGTTATTTGGGCGAGCTATCGCTATAGCGACCGCGTCAATAAGGCCGTAGGGGTTGCGGGAGCTGATGCGCTGGCTCGAATCTTTGCCTTTATTCTGATTTGCCTTGGTGTGGCGATCTTCTGGCAGGGATTCTCGGAATTGTGGTTAGCGCTCAATCAGGCAAAATAATATGAAGGCCAATGGCTTATGCGTCGAGCATTCGCTGTGCCCGAGACGATATCAATAGCAGCAGTTTCTTTATGACTCACATTCTTTGCATTGCCAACCAGAAGGGTGGCGTGGGAAAAACAACAACAGCACTCAATCTCGCGGCGGCGCTCGTACAGAAGAAACGACGAGTTCTTCTTATTGACTTGGATCCGCAAGGCAATGGCACGATGGGTAGCGGCGTCAATAAACGAGAACTCAAGAAAACCGTGTACGAATTGCTGCTGGGGACTCTTTCGTTTGACGACGTGGTCGAGCACTCGGCCTCTGGCGGCTTTGATGTGTTGCCCGCGAATCGAGAGTTATCTGGGGCAGAGGTGGAGCTCGTTGGGCTTTCGCATCGTGACGAACGTCTCAAACGAGCGTTGGAACCTGTGCTTGATCGCTACGACTATGTGTTGATCGATTGTCCACCATCACTTTCAATGCTGACATTGAATGCATTTTGCTGTGCAGACGGTGTACTGATTCCCATGCAGTGTGAGTATTACGCACTCGAGGGGCTGTCGGATCTCATCGGTACTATTCGGCGTATTTATAACGAGAAAAACCGCAAACTCAGAATAGTGACACTACTGCGCGTGATGTTTGATCCGCGTGTCACGTTGCAGTCGCAAGTGAGCGCGCAACTTGACCAGCACTTTGGCGACAAAGTGTTCAAGACCATTATTCCGCGCAATGTACGCTTAGCTGAGGCACCAAGTTACGGTCAGCCTGGGGTTATCTATGACCGTAGCAGTAAGGGGGCCAAAGCCTATGTGGCCTGCGCACAGGAGTTGATTGAGCGTATCGAGCAACAATAGTTTTAGGGTGGAGCACAAAGTGGCAGACAAAAAAAATCGGGGACTAGGCCGTGGACTGGACGCGCTCTTTGGATCGTCTTCAGAGATGATGTTACCGTCGGACGCGCCAAGTGACTACCGCCTTGAGCGTATGGCGGTAGAGAAAATTGTGCGCGGCTCGTATCAACCTCGTCAGAGCTTTGACGAGGAGTCGCTAGATGCGCTAGCGGCTTCTATTCGTGAACAAGGCCTGCTTAGTCCAATCATTGTCCGTGCCACAAAAACGCCAGGACACTACGAAATTGTTGCAGGGGAGCGACGCTTCATCGCTGCACAACGCGCAGGGCTCAAAGAGGTTCCAGTCATCGTGCGAGAACTCGATGACAAGCGTACGCTTGCGCTTGCACTTATTGAGAATTTGCAGCGTGAGGACCTCAATCCTATTGAAGAAGCTGAAGGGATTGCTCGACTGATTGAAGAGTTTGACTACACCCACGAGGCCGCGAGTGAGGCAATTGGTCGCTCGCGTGCAGCGACCACAAACGCGTTGCGCTTGTTGACGCTCGCCCAAGAAGTGCAGTCTATGGTGCGAGCCGGTGAGTTAAGTATGGGGCACGCCCGCGCACTCGTGGGACTTGACGGCGCTGAGCAGGTTCTTTTAGCTAAGGAGATCGTGGCTCGTGCGTTGTCGGTGCGTCAGACCGAGCGGCTTGTCGCAGAACAAGCAAAGAAGGCTGGGCAACGAGGACGTCAAAAAGTTGTGATCAAGACGCGCGATGACCTGCGACTTGAAGAGGCCTTGGCCGATGTCCTTGGGACTAAAGTCAGTCTATCGGCAAATAAAAAAGGCAAGGGAAAAATTATTATTGAGTTCGCAAATCTTGAACAGTTGCAAGGCATTGTGGACAAAATTCAGCATTAAGCAAATCTTCCATTACTTCGATACAAAATGTGTCCGCTCTTGTGTTATCATGCCACACGTGCTTTTTCCAGCTAGGTTGTTTGCCGTATGGACGCCTTCTGACAAGAGCCACAGGTACAGGAAATACCTTGATATAGGTATTTTCTGTAACACAAAAGGTCAGTTGTATCTAAAGACCGCAAAACTTAGAATGCAACGGACATTATTCCCCCGATATTGTGTTAAGGATGCTCTACGGTTCTGATCTTATTCGCGTTTCCTTAACGCAGTATGTCGTTATCATGTTGGTTTCCCTTGGTTTTGTTTTCTTCGTGGGGCAAGATGCAGGGGTATCCGCACTGCTCGGTGGGCTTAGCTATGCTTTGCCCTCATCGGCGTTGGCCGTATCACTGATACTGCCGAGGATGATAAAAAGAAGCGCCAAGGTGAGCGCTTATAAAGTGTTTCTGGGGGAGTTTTTCAAGATCCTGATGGTGATCGCCCTTTGGGTGCTAATTGTCAGGTACTACGAAGATCTTCATTGGCCCGCTTTTATCTTTTCGATTATTGCGGTGGTGAACAGCTACTTTGTTGTACTGTTCAAAAAACACTAAGGATCGGTATCCATGGCACACGGCCTTACCGCTACTGAATATATTCAACACCACATGGCTCACTTGGCTTCTGCCAAGCAGACGATTGTTGATTTTTCCGTTGTAAACTACGACACCATCTTCTTTTCATTGCTGACGATGGCGTGCGTATTTTTCCTGCTTCGTGCTGGTGCAAAAAAAGCAACCTCCGGTGTTCCCGGTAAGATGCAGTGCGCTGTCGAGATGCTGGTTGAAATGGTGAATAACCAAGCCAAGAGCATTGTTCACGGCGATCGTACTTTTATTGCGCCACTGGCCCTAACGGTTTTCTGCTGGGTCTCGTTGATGAACGCCATCGACTTGATTCCTGTGGACCTTTTACCGGCCATTGCACATCCGATGGGGCTTGATCACCTGCGTCCCCTGCCTACTGCAGACTTGAACGGCACGCTTGGGATGTCGCTCGGTGTTGTGTTGCTCATGATTTACTACGGCATCAAGGTCAAAGGTTTTGGCGGCTTTGTTAAGGAACTCTTTACGGCCCCCTTTGGCTCTCACCCTGCCCTCTGGATCTTCAACCTCTTGATCAATATCATCGAATACCTTGCCAAGTTTGTCTCCCTCGGGATGCGACTTTTCGGCAACATGTATGCCGGTGAACTTCTCTTTTTCCTTCTTGCCCTTCTTGGTGGGTTCGCTCTTGAACTTTCTCCACTAGGGATGGTAGGTGCTGGTGTCGGACAGGCCATTGCCGGTTTGGGTTGGTGGCTTTTCCATGTTTTGATTGTTTTCCTGCAGGCCTTCATCTTCATGATGTTGACACTGGTCTACATCGGCCAGGCTCACAGCAGCCATTAACAATCAATTTTTTCTTTACTTTTAATTTGCTCCCTTTTAAAGATTTAGGAGTTTTTAAATGAATACCGTCGCTTTCGTGGCTCTTGCTTGTGGCATGATTATTAGTCTTGGCGCTATTGGTGCTTGCCTTGGTATCGCTATCATGGGTTCGAAGTACCTTGAAGCCTCCGCTCGCCAGCCCGAGCTCATGGAACCCCTCCAGACCAAGATGTTCCTCTTGGCTGGTCTTATCGACGCTGCCTTCCTGATTGGTGTCGGTATCGCTATGATGTTCGCCTTTGCTAACCCGTTTGTTGGCTAATCCATAAGCAAACAAAAAACGTCTTCTTTTTTAATGACGCCGTTAACTACGCTCTTCGGAAGGCCTGGGAGTGTAGTTAACGTGAACGGGGTTCAACAATGAACATTAATGCCTCTCTGTTTATTCAGATGATTGTGTTCTTCATCGGTGCTTGGATCACCATGAAGTACATTTGGCCGCCTTTGATCCATGCGATCGAAGAACGGCAGAAGAAAATCGCCGATGGCCTGGCTGCAGCTGATAAGAGCGAACAGGCGTTGGCGGTGGCGACAGAACAGGGCAAGGCGATCGAAGCCGACGCTCGTTCTCGCGCTTCTACTATTGTTTCCGACGGCGAAAAACGCGCCCAGACCATTATTGATGAAGCCAAGGCTCAAGCTCAGGTTGAAGCTGACCGCATCATCGAAAATGCCCGTGCTGAAGCCGCTCAGGAAATGCAGCGTGCTCGAGATACTCTCCGTGATGAAGTGGCTGCCTTGGCAGTTGCCGGTGCAGAACAGATCTTGAATCGCGAAGTTGATAAAACTGTTCACGCCCAGTTGCTTGAACAGTTGAAGGCGAAGCTCTAACTATGGCTGAACTTTCGACGATTGCGCGCCCCTACGCTCAGGCTCTCATGGACGCCTTGAGAGACCGTAATGCTGGCGCAGAAGAAATGGCTCAGGCTCTAGAAGCGGTTGAAGCATTTGCTTTGTTCGCTCGTGATCCTCAGGCGGCCTCCATGGTCGGTGATCCGAAACTCACCGACGGTCAACTGTTCGACCTGATTACTGGGGTTTGTGGCAAGCCTGCCTCGCAAGCTGCCCTGAACCTCCTGCGTGTGATCATCGAAAACGGTCGTGTGGAAGCTTTGCCGGAGATCGCCACTCAGTTCCGTGAGCTGAAGCTTCTCTCCGAAGGCGTGGCTGATGCCTATATCGAGACCGCCTTTGAACTCACCGAGGCCGAAGTCAATGGCCTGCTTGAGTCGCTTGCGAAGAAGTTTTCTGGCTTGACACTACACCCCGTTGTCGTGGTTAATCCCGCGCTTATTGGTGGTGTACGGGTTCGTGTTGGCGACAAGCTTTTGGATGGTTCGATCCGCGCTCGTCTCTCTCAGATGAAATCAGCGCTCACCGCATAAAATTATCGGAGCTGTAAGATGCAACTCAATCCCAGTGAAATCAGCGACTTGCTGAAGAAGCGTATCGAAGATCTCGGCGTTTCCGCTGATCTTCGCACGCAAGGTACCGTGGTCTCTGTGACCGACGGTATTTGCCGTGTTCACGGTCTTAGTGACGTGATGCAGGGCGAAATGTTGGAATTTCCCAACAACACCTACGGCCTCGCACTCAACCTTGAGCGCGATTCCGTCGGTGCCGTTATTTTGGGTTCCTACGAACATATTTCCGAAGGCGACACGGTTAAGACGACCGGCCGCATTCTTTCCGTGCCTGTTGGTCCTGAACTGATTGGCCGAGTGGTCAACGCTCTCGGTCAACCGATCGATGGCAAGGGGCCGATTGAAGCCAAGACCTATGACGTGGTCGAAAAGGTCGCTCCTGGTGTTATCGACCGTCAGTCCGTGTCTCAGCCTGTTCAGACGGGTCTGAAGTCTATTGACTCGATGGTTCCGATCGGACGTGGTCAGCGTGAGCTCATCATTGGTGACCGCCAGACGGGTAAGACTGCTGTTGCCATTGACACGATCATCAACCAGAAGGGTAAAGACCTCATCTGCGTTTATGTGGCCATTGGTCAGAAGGCCTCCACAATCGCTAACGTTGTTCGTAAGCTCGAACAGCACGGCGCGATGGAGTACACCATTGTTGTGGCGGCGACAGCTTCTGAATCGGCTGCAATGCAGTACATCGCACCTTATGCTGGTGCGACGATGGGCGAGTACTTCCGCGACCGTGGTCAGGATTCCTTGATCGTTTATGACGACTTGACGAAGCAGGCTTGGGCCTACCGTCAGATTTCGTTGCTGCTGCGCCGTCCGCCGGGACGTGAAGCCTATCCTGGCGACGTGTTCTACCTGCACAGCCGCCTGCTCGAACGTGCCGCTCGTGTTAATGCGACGTACGTCGAACGCTTCACCAAGGGTGAAGTCAAGGGTAAGACGGGCTCCATGACCGCATTGCCGATCATTGAAACCCAGGCTGGTGACGTGACCGCATTCGTTCCGACGAACGTGATTTCCATTACCGACGGTCAGATCTTCTTGGAAACCGACCTCTTTAACGCAGGTATCCGTCCGGCTATCAACCCGGGTATTTCGGTGTCCCGCGTGGGTGGTGCCGCTCAGACGAAGATCGTTAAGAAGCTCGGTGGCGGTGTGCGTCTTGCCCTCGCTCAGTACCGTGAACTCGCGGCTTTTGCGCAGTTTGCCTCTGACCTCGATAAGGTCACCCGCAAGCAGCTCGACCGCGGTCGTTTGGTTACCGAACTCATGAAGCAGCCTCAGTATCAGCCTTTGCAGGTTTGGGAAGAAGCGCTTGTGCTGTTCGCCGTCAATGAAGGCGCTTATGACGATGTCAAGGTGGCTGATGCGCTACGTGTTGAACGTGGTATGCGTGACTACCTCAAGACTCATCACGCCGCTCTTGTGGACGAAATCGAATCCAAGAAGGCGCTCGATAAAGATATCGAAGCCAAGCTCAAGGAAGCGATTGCCGACTTCAAGAAAGCTGGTGCCTACTAATAAGCATTAATCGTAGAGGACCGAAATCCCATGCCCAGTACAAAGGAAATTCGCGGTAAGATCAAGAGCGTGCAGAACACGCGCAAGATCACCAAAGCGATGGAAATGGTTGCGGCCTCGAAGATGCGCAAGACGCAGGACCGGATGCTCGCCGCTCGCCCGTATGGCGACAAGATTCGTGTGATCGCCTCGCATTTGTCCCGTGCGAACACCGAGTACAAGCATCCGTTCCTCGTCAAGCAGGAAGGTGCCAAGAAGGTCGGTCTGATTGTTGTGACGACCGACAAGGGTTTGGCAGGGCCTCTTAATACCAACATTCAGCGTCTTGTGCTTCAACAAGTGAAGGATTGGACCGCTGAAGGTCTTGGCGTTCAAGCAACAGCCATTGGTAATAAGGGTCTTGCATTCCTGCAGCACCTCAACGTTCCTCTTGTTAGCCAGGTTGTTCAGCTTGGCGATCGTCCGAACTTGGATCGTCTGATTGGCGCTATCCGCGTACAGATCCAAGACTATATGGACGGCAAGGTGGATGCTGTGCATCTGGCCTATTCTCGCTTTATTAATGCAATGAAGCAGCAGCCAGTCATTGAACAGCTTCTTCCGCTCACAGACAAGTTCTTGTCGGGTGTTGAAGAAGAGCGCGCCTACTCGTGGGACTATGTCTACGAGCCGAGCGCCGAAGCTGTTCTCGAAGAGCTTCTCAAGCGCTATGTTGAGGCTCTGATTTATCAGGCTGTTGTGGAAAACATGGCTTCTGAGCAGAGCGCCCGTATGGTGGCTATGAAGGCTGCCTCGGACAACGCTAAGAAGCTCATTGATGATTTGCAGCTCGTTTATAACAAGACTCGCCAAGCTGGCATTACCAAGGAAATTACGGAAATCGTTGGTGGTGCTGCGGCTGTGTCTTAACTGAATTAAGTATTCGATAACTGAGGAAAACCCATGAGTATCGGACAGATCGTTCAGGTCATTGGCGCCGTGGTGGACATTGAGTTCCCGCGTGATGCTATGCCTAAGGTTTACGAAGCTCTCACCCTCGAGAAGGATGAAAGCAACACCCTGGCCGAGGCCGGCCTGACATTTGAAGTGCAGCAACAGTTGGGCGACGGCGTGGTTCGTACCATTGCCATGGGCTCTTCTGAAGGTCTGCAGCGCGGTATGAAGGTCAAGAGCACTGGTCGCGGTATTTCCGTGCCGGTTGGTCCCAAGACCCTCGGCCGTATTATGGACGTGCTTGGCCGTCCTATTGATGATGCGGGTGAAATTGAAGCTGAAGAAAAGCGTGAAATTCACCGCGAAGCTCCGAAGTTCGACGAACTCTCCTCGTCCATCGAACTGCTTGAAACGGGCATCAAGGTTATTGACTTGATTTGTCCGTTCGCTAAGGGCGGTAAGGTGGGTCTGTTCGGTGGTGCCGGTGTGGGCAAGACCGTTAACATGATGGAGCTCATCAACAACATCGCGAAGGCATACGGTGGTTACTCCGTCTTTGCTGGCGTGGGTGAACGTACCCGTGAAGGTAACGACTTCTACCACGAAATGGAAGAGTCCCACGTTCTGGACAAGGTGGCCATGGTGTTCGGTCAGATGAACGAACCTCCGGGAAACCGTCTGCGTGTGGCGCTGACTGGCCTGACGATGGCGGAAGCTTTCCGCGATGAAGGCCGTGACATCCTGCTCTTTATTGACAACATCTACCGTTATACCCTTGCTGGTACGGAAGTTTCCGCTCTGCTTGGTCGTATGCCGTCTGCCGTGGGCTACCAGCCGACGCTGGCAGAAGAAATGGGTCGTCTGCAGGAACGTATTGCTTCTACGAAGACGGGCTCCATTACGTCGATTCAGGCCGTGTACGTGCCTGCTGACGACTTGACCGACCCGTCGCCTGCAACGACGTTCGGCCACTTGGATGCCACGATTGTTCTGTCGCGTGATATCGCTGCGCTTGGTATCTATCCGGCTGTGGACCCGCTCGACTCGACGTCCCGTCAGGTTGACCCGAACGTCATCGGCGAAGAACACTATACGGTTTGCCGCCGCGTTCAGGAAACGCTTCAGCGCTACAAGGAACTGCGCGACATTATCGCCATTCTCGGTATGGACGAACTCGCCCCCGAGGACAAGATGACGGTTATGCGTGCTCGTAAGATCCAAAACTTCTTGAGCCAACCGTTCCACGTGGCTGAAGTCTTTACTGGGTCGCCTGGCAAGTACGTTCCTCTCAAGGAAACGATTCGCGGCTTTAAGATGATCGTTGACGGCGAATGTGATGAACTGCCCGAACAGGCGTTCTACATGGTCGGCACGATTGACGAAGCCTTCGAAAAGGCTAAGACCCTCAAGTAATGCCTCATGGGGCTCTAGCGCTAGCCGCTCCGAGCCCCAGAGCGCCTGACTTACGGAGCACAGTAAAATGGCAACTATTAAAATCGACGTCGTTAGTGCCGAAGAGAGCATCTTTTCCGGTGACGCCGAGCTTGTTTCCCTGCCCGGTACGTCTGGCGAATTGGGTATTTTGCCTGGGCACGAACCGCTGATTACGCTGATCCGCCCTGGCTTCGTTCGGATTCATGTTCCGGGCAAGTCGGAGGTTGAGAAGGTGTTTGTGGCTGGTGGCGTGCTGGAAGTTCAACCTGACCGTGTTACGGTCTTGGCGGATACCGCCGTCCGCAGCAAGGATCTTGATGAAGCGAAGGCCAAGCTTGCGCTTGAGGAAGCGAAGGCTCTGCGCCAGAACGCCAAGGGTGAAATCGAAATCGCGAAGCTCGAAGCCGAAATGGCCGCCTTGAGCGCCCAGATCGCCGCGATCCGAAAGATTCGTCAGCAGCACTAAAAGTCGTTGTTTCGACATCAAAGGCGCCACTCCATGGGCAATTTGGAGCGGCGCTTTTTTATTGCTATGTCTGAGGGGTGGGAAATCCCTGCCCACGCATTTTGCTGCAAGGTTCTACAATTGGTAGGCAGATAATTTGGTCGGGACGTCTTGCTCTTCACTGCATAGCGGCAACTTGCGAAGGACATCGCTAGGCAAGGGGGTGCTTGCACCGACAGAGTCAATAGATTGACGAGCAAAGAGGATAAGATGAGCGGAGTAAAGATTCTCGTGACCACAGACGGTTCTAGCCTCAGCGATAAGGCTGTAGATACTGCAGTGGAACTTGCTAGACAGCTCGGCGCTGACCTGATTGGCATGACCAGTGTGACCTCGCCTGCTCCCTTGAAGGGGTTCGAGGGTGAGGAGCAAATCGTGAAGGATCGTCTCGAAGCTGTCTCCCGCAAAGCGTCGCAAAAAGGCGTTGCGTGCGATATTGTTGCTGAGCACAGTGACAGTATTTCCGCGGGGGTACTCGAATGCGCTCGCCGTAATGATGTTGCCTTTATTGTTATGGCTAGCCGCGGTCTCGGTACGATTGGCGCACTGCTACTTGGTAGTGAGACACAAAAGGTTCTGCACCAAGCTGACCGCCCTGTGCTTGTCGTGCGATAAGCCGCCCTTACTGCCTCGTTGGTTTACCAACTTTGGCTTGAGCCTCTCCCTTTGTGGGGAGGGGCTTTATGGCTGTGGCGTCATCCTCTACAATCAAAGAACTGTGGATGGCGTTCTCCAGTGGATCGCACAGGGCAGGCGCGCCACCCTAAGCCTCACAGCAACCATTCCTTCTGCTGATGACATGCGCCAAACTTGACGCTAAGTACGGGTTTGATCTCGGACAGAGACCCCATCAAGTGCGAGCCGTGCGTCGGTTTCAGAGCAACTACAAATAAAGGAGAAGGCGTGAAGCGCAGCCGCTTCCTGCCGTAAGTCAAGTATGAACGACACTTTTTTGCGATCGCTCAAGCGAGAGAAAACAGACTTTACCCCAGTGTGGCTGATGCGTCAGGCTGGTCGCTACCTGCCTGAGTACTGTGAAACTCGCGCCAAAGCCGGCAGTTTCATGGGGCTTGCTCAAAACCCTGACTACGCAACAGAGGTGACGCTGCAGCCGATTGATCGCTATGGACTCGATGCGGCGATTCTTTTCTCCGATATTTTGACAGTGCCTGATGCGATGGGGTTGGGACTCTCGTTTGTGGCGGGTGAAGGGCCAATGTTTGCGCGTCCCGTGCAGAGTGAAGAAGCGGTTAAGGCACTTCACGTTCCTGATGTCAGCACGTCACTGAAGTATGTCACTGATGCCGTCAGTCAGATTCGCCGTGCGCTCAATGGACGTGTGCCGCTCATTGGTTTTTCTGGTAGCCCCTTTACCTTAGCTTGCTACATGATTGAAGGGCGCGGCAGTCGTGATTTCCGCCTAGTTAAGACGATGATGTACCAGCGCCCTGACCTTTTTGAGCGTGTGCTAGAGATCAATGCACTTGCCGTGGCGGACTACCTCAATGCCCAGATTGAGGCGGGTGCACAGGCTGTGCAAATCTTCGATACTTGGGGCGGAATGCTTGCTAACGACGACTACTTGCGTTACTCCCTTGCTTCGATGAAACGTGTGCTTGAGCGCTTAAAGCCTGAGCATGATGGGGAAAAAATCCCAACGATTCTCTTTACTAAGGGGGGGGGCGAGTGGATTGAAGCGCTTGCCGAAAGTGGCGCCTCTGCAGTGGGACTTGACTGGTCAACCGATATGGCACGTGCTCGAGAACGTGCTGGGGATCGCGTAGCGTTGCAGGGCAATATGGATCCGTTTGTGCTTTTTGGTTCGGAAGACATGATTCGAGCGCAAGCGCGTAATGTGCTTGATAAGTTTGGTCCCGTGGGCTCGGGTGGGCATGTTTTCAATCTCGGCCATGGCATCAACCAGTTCACACCTGTGGAAAGCGTGCAAATTTTGGTTGATGAAGTGCATGAATACAGCCGTCGCTATCATGTCTAAGCGCCCGCTCTCTTTGCGGCTACCAAACCGCAATTGCCCCTAGGAAAGGAGTCTCCATGCGCATGCCGTTTGGGGACTTCTCGTTTTTGGGCGGTTCAATGGGGTGTTTGAAGAGAGTCACGACTTTGTAAGCCGATAAAAGAACAATAAATTTCTGAAAATGTCAAGAGGGTTATGCACAAGCCGACGAGAAATCGCTATGGAGCTTGATGCTAGCCAATATTTCATTTCAGAACCTCTTGACAAATCTGTAAAGTGTTGAAATTTATGGATTTTTCTTCAAGATCGCCTAAAGAACGATTTTGACCAACGCCTTATGCGGCAGGGTCTAGCGCTCAGCGGCAGAGAAGTAATCCACAAAGTTATCCACAGGAATTGAGCTTAGGGGATAACGATTTTTCGGCAGCAGATTGACTTTTGTATGAAGGAGACGCTGTGTTTGCCAAAGTGATTGTCGACATTCCAAATCTTGGCGCACTTGATTATCGAGTGCCTGATGAGATGTTGGTTGCTGTGGGCGACCGCGTCTTGGTGCCAGTGAACAGTCGGACTGTACCTGGTGTAGTCGTTTCACTCACTAACTCGAGCGACTATCAGGGAAGTCGGCTGAAGAGTATTCGACAAGTTCTCAATGATGCTCCGCCTTTGCGAGAAGAGTGGCTAGCGCTCACGCAGTTTGCGGCTAAGTACTATGTACGTACGTGGGGCGAGACGGCGATACCCGCATTGCCCAAATTTTTCCGGCGTGCTCCTCGGCGTGGTCACCTCAAAAAGATGGAGGATTTTCGCCAAGAGTCGGTGGTGGATTTCTCTGCTACTGCGCAGGTAGAGCGCCCTGCGCTTAACGAAGAGCAGCTCGCTGCGCTCGAGGACTTTAAAGCAAACTTGACAAGCGGCTACGCGCCAGCGCTTCTCTTTGGGGTGACGGGCTCTGGCAAGACTGAGGTCTATCTCAGGATGATCGACGAAGTGCTCAAGCGTGACCCCGAAGCACAAGTGCTACTACTTGTGCCAGAGATCAATCTCACGCCGCAACTCGAGCAACGGGTCCAGACTCGCTTCCCCTTAGAGTGCGTACAGTCCATGCACTCTGAGTGCACAGATTTGGAACGTGCGCAGGTTTGGCTTTCGGCGCATGAAGGGCGATGCCGAATTTTGATTGGCACACGGCTCTCGGTATTTGCAAGCTTTAGGAACCTCGCACTCATCATTGTTGATGAGGAACACGACAGTTCCTTTAAGGCGCATGAAGGTGTGCAGTATAGTGCGCGAGATCTTGCAGTTTGGCGTGCGTATAAAAATCGCATCCCGATTGTGCTTGGTAGTGCTACGCCCTCTTTGGAGAGTTGGCACAAAGCGAAAAGTGGCGCGTATAGGCTCCTCGAGTTAAAGAAGAGAGCGACTGGGGCGGGGTTATTGCCTGAACTCAAGCTGATCGATGCGCCGAAAGGAGGCGAGCGCTCTTTGAGTGATAGCGCGATCGAATATATGACCGACGCGCTTGATCGTGGCAAGCAGGTGCTCGTCTTTCTTAATCGGCGAGGTTATTCCCCAGTGCTGTACTGCCCATCGTGTGGGTGGCGTGCACAGTGTGAGCATTGCTCGAGCTTTATGGTTTACCACAAGGCGGAGCGAGCAATGATTTGCCACCATTGCGGCAGTCGTCAACTCATCCCGAGAGCTTGTCCCGAATGCGGTAACGTCGATATCCTTCCGCGCGGCATTGGCACGGAACGACTTGAGGAGGAGATTCAACGCGCTCTGCCTGCGGCCCGATTAGAGCGAATTGACCGAGATACGGTTTCACGTAAGCATGAAGCTGAGCGTGCGTTCCGCCGTGTACATGCTGGTGAGGTAGATGTGCTAGTGGGTACACAGATGGTTGCCAAGGGACATGATTTCCAAAATATCGACCTCGTGGTGGTGTTGGAAAGTGATGCGCTCTTAACACACCCTGATGTACGAGCCAAAGAGCATCTCTTTGTAACACTGATGCAGGTGAGCGGCCGCGCAGGTCGTGCTACGCGCCGAGGGGTGGTGCTATTACAGACTAATCACCCGACGGATCCGTTCTTTGAGGCGCTACTGCATCAGGATTATCGAGAGTTTGCCGAGAGCGCCTTGGCAGAGCGCGAGCGTGATGTGTATGTTCCCTATTGTGCCCAAGCGTTGCTGGTCGCACGCGCTACAGAGCTTGAGCGTGCCATGCGGTTTCTCACCGAGGCTATGAAGCAAGGAGTGGCGTTTGCTGGTACGGATATTCGCGTTTATGACCCTGTGCCGATGTCGTTGATGCGTCTCAAGGATGTAGAGCGCGCCCAATTGCTTGTGGAGGCCGATGATAAGTTGACATTAAATCGATTCCTCTGGCAATGGCGTGCAGCACTTCCCGAAACGACGGTTGATTGGTCAATTGAAGTGGATCCAAGCATAATTTAGTGAAAGAGTAAGGTATAATCCCTCAGATCCTCCACGTGGTGAAATGGATATCATTTGGCCCTCCGAAGGCCAAGGTACAGGTTCGATTCCTGTCGTGGGGACCAGATTTTTGCCCGTACAATCCAAGACTGTGCGGGCTTTTCGACTCAAATCACCCCGCGCGCGGCTCAGTTCTGAAAGGCTCTTCCCCATGCTTTTCGTATGTTGAGTCGCCCGACCGTGCCCATCTAAACACTCCATAGAGAAAAATTGGCGGCCCGCCTTTTGGGTCAAGGAGGTTACTATGAAGGTTCCAACAGGCATTGCCCTTCATACGAAAAGTCAGGAGCTCGAACTCACCTATGACGATGGTCGCAGTGTGCGATTGCCCGTGGAGTTTCTGCGAGTCTTTTCTCCTTCGGCAGAGGTCAAAGGGCACGCCCCAGGGCAAGAGATTTTGCAGGTGGGCAAGAAGGGTGTCGAGCTAACGCTTGTCGAGCCGATGGGGAACTATGCGATTAAGCTTGCGTTCTCAGACGGTCATGACTCTGGCATCTACAGCTGGGATTACCTTGAGCACTTAGTGGAGAACCGTGAGACGCTTTGGGAGGATTACCTCAAAAAGCTAGAGCAGGCTGGCGCATCCCGTGAACCCGATCCCAAAGCTGCTGTCGCGAAAAAAGGTGGCTGCGGCGGTGGACACGGGGGAAATACTTGTGGTTGCAAACACTAAACGAGGCGAAAACCGTCATGCAAACGACTAACGGTGTCGACAAAAAAACCGACTTTGGTTACATCACGATCGATGAAGATAAGAAGGTTCAGCATGTGCGCGAGGTCTTCGACAGCGTCGCATCTAAGTACGATCTTCTGAACGATATCCTCAGCTTGGGTTTGCATCGCCTCTGGAAGCGCACTTGTGTGCGTGCGGCGGCGGTGACGCAGGGCAAAAAAGTGCTGGACATTGCTAGCGGAACCTGTGATTTAGCAATCCGCTTTGCTAAGCGCGCAGGCGACGGTAACGTGGTCGCTAGCGATATTAATCACGAGATGCTTGCCATTGGCAAACAGCGCATGGAACTCGAAGGATGCCATGCCTACGCGGTGGAGGCGGATGCAGAGAGTCTACCTTTCCCCGATAACGCATTTGACGTAATTACGGTTTCGTTCGGTATCCGCAATATGACGCATAAGGATCGCGCGCTACGTGAGATGTATCGTGTGCTGAAGCCGAATGGAAAATTAATTGTTTTAGAGTTTTCAAAATGTAGCGCATGGTTCCGCCCTGTCTACGACTTTTATTCTTTCAAGTTCATGCCTTGGATGGGTGGTGTCATCGCAGGAGATGCCCATTCTTACCGCTATTTGGCAGAGTCCATCCGTATGCACCCCGACCAACCCACTTTTGCCTCATTGATGAAAGAGGCGGGTTTTGACGAGGTGCGTTGGACAAACTTAACCTTTGGCATCTGTGCGATGCATGAAGGCTTCAAGAAAAGTCCGCTACAATAGTTTTCGAGCGTCAGGCGTGAGCGCCGCTTAGTTGGTGCTTGCCTTTTGGCAAGTGGTAATAGAAGCGCTACGCATGCACTCCCCCAATGTGCGGCAGTCTCTTTTCAAGAGAACAAGGCACTTTCCATGAGACGCTCGTCTTCGCTTGGTTGAAGATGGGCGTTTGTTGTTTGAATCACTGATAAGGAGCGTGATTCGGTGTGGCAGCACTGCGACACCGGTCGACGAAATAAACGATGAACATGAAGAAGCTCACCGTAAGTCTGATGATCTGCCTAGCTATGGCCGCGACGGCGCTAGATGCCAATGCCGCGAAGCGTATCGGAGGTGGCTCGAGCTTCGGTCGTCCCGCTCCCTCTTTTACGCAGAAAGCGCCTGCGGCTACGCCTGCGCCCTCGATTGCTCCTGCTCCCTCGCCCGCTGCGGCGCCGCGTCCTGCGCAGACGCAGCAACCGAATGCTGCAGGCACGACAGCACCTAAACCTCAGAGCACAGCGATGGGGTGGCTCGGTCGTATTGGTATGGCGCTTGGACTTGCTTCACTTTTTTCGTTCTTGGGCTTGGGTGGAGGCTCCATGGGGCTCATTCTGTTGCTCGTGGTGGTCGGTGGACTCTTTATGCTAATGCGTAGCCGTAACGGTGCCGCGCAGCCCGCGACCTCAACGAGTTCAAACCGTACGAGTTCGCCCGATCCATTTTCTAGGGAATCCTCTGCTCAGGGTGGATATGATGCGCCAGACGCTAGCCGAGCCGAAGAGCCGATTCCCTCTGCTATGCCGATGGGGCAAGCAGGGGTGCGCGAAGGTAGCGTCATGGATCGTTTTATGCGTGGCGCGGCTAGCTCAACGGTTGCTGAGCAGGGAGTGGCCCAAGATATCACCCCTGCGGATTTTGACCGTGAGGGTTTCTTGAAAGTTGCCCTTGAGAACTATCGCCTGTTGCAGAAAGCTTGGGATACGGGCAATGTGACGCAGATTTCGGAGTTCACCACGGATGATGTGTTCATTGCGATTACGCATCAGCTACGTGAACGTGGCAACGTACTCTACACCTCGGAAGTCAAAGAACTCTCTAACGAATTGCTTGGTATCACCGAAGAGGGTGATGAATATGTGGCCGCGGTGAAATTTACGGGCAAGATTTTGATTGACGGCGACGCGGAAGATATCGCTGAGATTTGGACGCTCGTCAAACGTAAGGCGGGCAACACGGGATGGCAGCTTGCTGGGATTAAACAATTGGAGGGATCGACACTCTAGTCCCTTTAGTCGACATCATTTTGAGGCCGCCATCTGCAAGAGTACGATGCAGGTGGCGTTTTTTTTGATATAGATGAAACAATGCCCGATTGAGTCGCTAAAAGGGAGATTTTTTTTCTGATACCCCCCATGAAGGGGTGATTTATCCCTACAATTCGCGCAAATAAACAAGGGTTTTCCGTTCAACGTCGTTTTAATAAGGAATGCTAGGATGACGCTGATTGGTTTTGTAATGCTTTACATGCTGCTAACGATTGCCATCGGCATTTATGCAGCACTCCGTGTAAACAGTACGAATGACTATGCTTTGGCCGGCCGCAGCCTTCCGCTGCCCATGGTCATTACCGCGACATTTGCGACGTGGTTCGGCAGTGAGACTATTCTTGGGCTGCCTGGGCGTTTCATCGAAAGCGGCATCGACGGCGTGATCGAAGAGCCCTTTGGCTCGGGGATGGCGCTCATTTTGGTGGGCATGTTCTTTGCCCAGAAGCTCTATAAGCTCAATATCCTCACGATTGGCGACTATTACCGTCAGCGCTACGGTCGTGGCATCGAAATCCTCTGCACGATTTTCATCGTTCTCTCCTACCTTGGTTGGGTTGGCGCGCAGGTGGCAGCCCTTGGCTTGGTGATCAATTTGATCACGGAAGGTATGGTGAGCGTCAGTGCGGGTATGGCGATTGGTACGCTTGTTGTGTTGATTTACACGATGTTCGGCGGTATGTGGTCAGTGGCCATCACGGACTTCTTCCAGATGATCATTATCATCTGCGGTCTGCTGATCATCCTCTTTTTCGCCTCGGATTTGGCTGGTGGCTTTGGCAATATCATTGGTTATGCGCGTGAGAAAGATTTGTTCCATGCGCTACCTGAACCTACGCCGACAGGGTGGCTCTTCTGGATTTCCGCTGCCATGACGATGATGATTGGCTCTATTCCTCAGCAGGACGTCTTCCAGCGTGTTATGAGCGCGAAGAATACGGCCACTGCTGTTGCGGGTCCGATTATCGGTGGTTGCGTCTACATTCTGTTCGCGTTTGTCCCGATGTTTATCGTGGTGGCTGCTATTTTGGTGATGCCAGAGCAGGCACAGCATCTATTGGCGGATGATCCGCAACGTTTGCTCCCGACACTTGTGAAGGACTACATGCCTATGTGGTTGCGTGTGCTCTTCTTTGGTGCGGTGCTTTCTGCGGTCATGTCTACGGCGAGCGCAACGATTTTGGCGCCTTCGACAGCATTTGTGAGCAATATTCTCACGGCTTTCGTCAAACTTGACGACCATAACATGTTGCGCGCCATGCGCTGGACTGTGTTCGTCTTTACGCTGATGGTGCTCTCGTACTCGCTCTTTGTGGAAGGGACGGCCATCTACGATATGGTGGCTATGGCCTATCAGTTCCCCGTCGTTGGCGCCTTCTGGCCGCTCGTCTGTGGACTTTATTGGAAGAACACGACGCGTCAAGGGGTTTACCTCTCGATGCTACTCGGCGCTGTGGTTTGGGGTGTGCTGACGTGGTCGAGTTGGGGTGAAATCTTCCCGAATGTGCTCGGTGGCTTCTTGGCTGCGGGCTTTGGGATGGTGGTAGGAAGCCTTCTGCCGACTCGCGGCAACCGCGAATATCTGCAGGAGTGGAACGAAAAGAATCGAAACAATCTCATTAACGAGACTTTGCTTCCGAAGAGCTCCTCAGTGCCTGCTTCTACCCCTGCCTGATAGAATTTCACAGAAGCTTCTTTAATGGAAGGCCGTCTTCTCGCGAAGAGAGACGGCCTTGCCGTGTTAACAGGCCGCGTATTTTCAGGACATCTCATTATGAACATCGTGATTCTCGCCGCAGGCATGGGCAAACGCATGCACTCTAAGCTGCCGAAGGTTCTTCAGCCCTTAGCTGGCCGTCCAATGCTTGATTGGGTGCTCGATCGGGTTAGCTCACTCGCGTCGGGGGCGGTTGTGCTTGTAGTGGGGCATGGCGCAGAGCTAGTGCGTGCGCGCTATGAAAGCCGTGACGACATAGCCTTTGCCTTGCAACGTGAACAAAAGGGCACGGGCCACGCTCTGATGATGGCGCTTCCCGCGCTCGATACTCAGCAAAGCCACACGCTTGTTTGTTTGGGGGATGTGCCACTACTGTCGGCAGATACGCTCTCTCGGCTTGCCGCCGCAGTGGGCCCAGCCGATATGGGGCTACTGACAGTGACGCTTGACAATCCGACTGGCTATGGTCGCATTGTGCGTAACCCAGCTGGTGCGGTGGAGCGCATTGTTGAAGAAAAAGATGCCATGGCGGCAGAGCGTGAGATCCGTGAGGTCAACACGGGCATCATGCTTTTGCCAACGGCTCGGCTGAAGGATTGGCTGGGGGCGCTTGACAATAGCAATGCTCAAGGTGAGTACTATTTGACGGACGTCATTGCGACCGCGGTGCGTGAGGGCGTGGCCATCAAGACCGTGCAACCCACCCATGCATTTGAGGTAGAGGGCGTCAATAGTAAAGGGCAGCTGGCGGCGCTTGAGCGCACATGGCAACAACATTTGGCCACTCAGTTGCTCGCTAGCGGGGTGACGCTACTAGATCCCGCGCGTCTAGATATTCGAGGCGAGCTCACGGTTGGACAGGATGTCGAAATCGATGTAGGTGTCATCTTTGAAGGACGTGTTCGCCTAGGGAACGGTGTGCGTATTGGCGCATACTGTGTGCTCAAAGACACGGAAGTCGATGATGGGGTAGAGGTTCTGCCCTTTAGTCATCTCGATGGCGCTCGAGTTGGAGCAGACTCTCGTATCGGCCCCTATTCTCGGTTGCGTCCCGGTGCAGAGCTAGTGGGCGGCAACCACATTGGTAACTTTGTGGAGGTCAAAAAATCCACAGTGGGCTTGGGGACCAAGATTAATCACCTGACCTATATTGGTGACAGCGACATCGGAGCACGTGTCAATATTGGCGCAGGAACCATCACTTGCAACTACGATGGTGTCAATAAGTTTAAAACCGTCATTGGTGACGATGCTTTTATCGGGTCGGGTACGGAGTTGGTGGCACCCGTTACGGTGGGGGCTGGGGCGACGATTGGCGCGGGTACCACATTAACGCGAGAGGCCCCAGCGGGAAAACTCACTCTCGGTCGTGCGAAACAGACAACAATTGAAGGTTGGACGCGTCCGACGAAGCGGCGCTCATAATTTCTTTGAGGAGTAATTTTATGTGTGGCATTGTGGCAGCAGCTGCGCACCGTGACGTGGTTCCAACCCTGTTGGATGGACTGCAGAAATTGGAGTACCGAGGCTACGACTCTTGTGGGGTGGCCGTGATTACCGGTAGCAGTATCGAACGAGCCCGTTCTGTGGGTCGTGTCAAGGAACTGACCTCTCAGGTCAATGAAAACCATATTGCGGGTTTCACAGGGATTGCCCATACGCGATGGGCTACGCATGGCGCTCCAGACGTTTGCAATGCCCATCCTATTGTGAGTCGAGATGAAATTGCGCTTGTGCACAATGGCATCATTGAAAACTTCGAGGAAATCCGCACAGCCATGCGTGCAGCGGGCTACGAATTTACTAGCCAAACGGACACGGAAGCTCTAGCTCATCTCATCCACTACTACTACCATGGCGATCTGCGCGAAGCCGTCATGATGGCGCTCAAGCGCGTGCATGGCAGTTTTGCTATTGCAGCGATCAGCACGCGTGAACCGCACCGTGTGGTTGCGGCGCGTCAAGGCTCGCCTTTAGTGCTGGGTTTGGGCGAAGGGGAAAATTTCGTTGCTTCTGATGCGATGGCGCTTGCAACCGTGACGGATCATATCGTCTATCTGCAAGAGGGTGATCTCGTTGATATTACGCCAGAAACGTGGTCTGTCTTTGGTCGCACAGCACCGAGCGAGTATGAAGAGGTTCATCGTGAAGTGCGCGTTGTGCAAGCTTATACGGGTGCGGCTGAACTAGGCCCCTATCGCCACTATATGCAGAAGGAAATTTTTGAGCAGCCACGTGCCATAGGCGATACGCTCGAAGGGGTAGCCGCCATTACGCCGACGCTTTTTGGTGAAGGCGCTGAGCAGATTTTTGCTCAGGTCGAACGTGTGCTCTTCCTTGCCTGTGGAACGTCCTATTACGCCGCGCTGACAGCGAAGTACTGGATTGAAGAGATCGCTGCCATTCCTGTTGATGTTGAAATTGCGAGTGAATATCGCTATCGAGCCTCTGTGCCCAACAAAAACACCTTGGTTGTGACAATTTCGCAGAGTGGCGAGACGGCCGATACTTTGGCCGCGCTAGCGCACGCCCATCACGATCTTGGGATGGACAAGACGCTAACGATCTGCAACAGCGCCACAAGCGCTATGGTGCGTGAAAGCCGCCTAGTCTATATCACGCGTGCGGGCGTTGAAATTGGTGTCGCCTCGACCAAGGCCTTTACGACGCAGCTCGCCGCGCTCTACTTGTTGGCGCTTACACTCGGGAAGATCCATGGTCGATTGAGTGCGGAGCAGGAGCAGGTTGAGCTCAAGCAGTTGCGGCACCTGCCGCAGGCGTTAAGTGCGGTGCTCGCACTCGAGCCACAGATTATTGCTTGGGCTGAGCAGTTTGCTCAAAAAGAGCACGCTCTCTTTCTTGGGCGCGGTGTACATTACCCGATCGCGTTGGAAGGCGCCCTCAAGCTCAAAGAAATTAGCTACATCCATGCCGAGGCTTACCCAGCAGGGGAACTCAAGCATGGACCACTCGCGCTCGTGGATCGCAACATGCCTGTGGTGACGGTTGCGCCGAATGACCGGCTCTTGGAAAAGCTCAAGAGCAACATGCAAGAGGTGCGCGCGCGTGGTGGGGAGCTCTACGTCTGTGCCGATGGCGACTCTCACATTGAAAGCTCCGACAACATTCATGTGATTACGCTGCCAGAGAATTACGGACGACTTTCACCGATTCTCCATGTGCTACCTCTGCAGCTACTTGCTTATCACACGGCCTTGGCACGTGGCACCGATGTCGATAAGCCGCGCAACCTTGCTAAGAGCGTCACCGTGGAGTGATGAGCTTTCGCACACAACTTAAACCATGAGAAGCGGGTCTGATGAGAGAAATTGTCAGACCCGTTTGATTTAAGTGGCGCAGCGTTTGGGCGCGGCCCGTCGCCCTCCTAGCTACCAGCGATGAAGGTACGAATCCCTGAGCCCACGAACTGCACGCCAATGCAGATCAGCAGAAAGCCCATGAGTTTGCTGAGGACTTGCGTCCCAGAAGGCCCCAAGCGGCGAGTCAGCAGATCCGAAAAACGCATGACTGCCCAGCTGGCCATGGCTGTGAGAATAATGGCGAGAACGATCCAAGCGAGCGCAATGGCAAGCGAGGCATAGTCGGCGATTTCAGCAATCTCTGTAGAAAAGCCAATTACCACAGCGATGGTCCCTGGACCAGCAATGCCCGGCATAGCGATAGGAAAAAATGAATAATCGTCTTTGTCGCGGCGAACGATAGGCGCTTTGTTCGGGGAGGTCCCTCCAAAGAGCATCTGATAGCCGATCGCCGCTACAACGAGACCGCCAGCGATACGCATTGCACCGTAGGAGATGCCGAAAAAGGCCAGCAACATGTTGCCGCCGATCAGGCTCACAAACATGATGAGACCAGCGTAGATCGCGGCACGATTGGCTTGTTGAAAACGTCGCTCATCCGACATGCCCTGTGTCAGACTGATGAACAGCGGTAGTTTGGAGAGCGGGTTTGTAATGACGAGTAGCGAGACTAGAGCGCCCAGAAAGTATTGAAAATGGATGGCTTCCAACATGAGGAGACTCAACGCGGTTTGAACCCCAGCGGAGGTCGCGCCCCGCTGAATTGCCCAAGAGATTAAGCCATTAGAGGGAGCGGCGCAAGTGCAGAGACAGCTTTTGAAGTGGGTGGATACAACTGCAAGCAGGTGCCCTTCTTTGCATGGTAAAAAAGCTAAAAAAATCGGGGTTTTCCCTGAACATTTGTTCAGGGACTGTGATATAAATGTTCCATTTTCAACTGAACGTACGTTCAGTGGTGTGGTAATTAAATAAAAAAGAACAACGAATAGGTGAATGGATATGTTCTCCGCAAAGCGATCAAAAGTCGTTCTCAGCACTGTTTGCGCCCTTGGGATGGTCGTGGCGCTCACGGGTTGTGGTGAAAAGCAGGCGGCTGCGCCTCGACAGGTGCCGCCAACTGAGGTTTCGTTTGTACCTGTAGCGCTTGGGGAGCACCAGCTTGATCTGGAGTTGACAGGTCGAGCACATGCTCTGCGTGAAGCGGAGGTGCGTCCGCAGGTTAATGGTCTGCTCTTGAAGCGAGTTTATACAGAAGGGGCTGACGTAAAAAAGGGTGATGTCCTTTTTCAAATAGATCCAGCTCCGTTTGAAGCCGCCTTGGCTTCAGCGCAGGCTACGCTCGCTCAGGCAAAGGCTACGCTTACCAAGGCTAAGGCAGATGCCGATCGCTCGGCCCAGCTCGTCAAGATTAATGCGGTCTCTAAGCAAGCCAACGACGCTGCGCAGGCTGCATACCTACAGGCACAAGCTTCTATGAAGGCTGCTGAAGCAGCGGTTTCGAGTGCGCGCATCAACCTTAATTACACTCGAGTTACCTCACCGATTGATGGCGTTGCAGGGCGCTCAGAATTCACCGAGGGTGCCCTCATGACTGCGTACCAAGCGAGTGAATTGACCACAGTGCAGCAGCTCGACCCGATGTATGTCGACGTGGTTCAGACGGCGGACAATGTGCTTGCGCTCAAGAGCCAGATCGCGCAGGGCCTCTTGAAAACAGATGCCAATGGCGATGCAAAGGTCACGCTCAAACTCTCTGATGGGAGCGTGTATGCGCACGAGGGCAAGCTCACCTTCCGCGGCGTTTCTGTCGATGAGTCCACGGGGGCGGTGAAGTTGCGCATGGAGTTCCCGAATCCTGAACGTCTGCTGATGCCTGGGCTTTATGTGAAGGCGAGCCTTGCGACTGGTGGCATTCCCAATAGCACGCTTGTCCCGATGCAAGCAGTGATGCATGATGCCAAGGGCCAGGCCTATGTCTACCTGATTGGTGCTGAAAACAAGATTGAGCGCCGCAATATCACGACGCAGGGTTCTGTTGGCTCAAATTGGTTGGTGACCTCTGGCCTTCAATCGGGCGAGAAACTCGTTGTTGACGGCTTCTCTCGCATTGCGCCGGGTAAGGTCGTGGCTCCCAAAGAAGGCAACCCTGACACGATCTCTAAGAACGGTCAGCCGCTTTTCTAATTCAGTGGGGATAACGAGATGTTTTCGAAATTCTTCATTGAAAGACCAGTCTTTTCTTGGGTGATCGCCATCGTGATCATGTTGGCTGGGCTGCTTTCGATCCGCACTCTGCCAGTGAGTCAGTTTCCGCAGATTGCGCCACCGCAGATTGTGATTTCTGCAACCTATCCAGGCGCCTCAGCAGAAACGATTGCCAATTCGGTTACGCAGGTTATTGAACAGAATTTGACGGGGCTTGATGGTTTTCTCTACATGTCGAGCACGTCAGATGCGTCGGGCACTGCGTCCATTACGGTGACTTTCAAGGCCGGTACGAACCCTGATATTGCGCAGGTTCAGGTCCAAAACAAGATTCAGACCGCTATTACGACGTTGCCAACGATCGTGCAGAATTTGGGTGTGAGCGTTCAGAAAACGAGCGCTAACTTCCTGATGGTCGTGGGCATCATCAACAAAGACGGGACGATGAAGTCGGCGGACTTGGGTGACTACTTGGCAAGCTACGTCAAGGAGCCACTCGCTCGTGTGAGCGGCGTGGGTGAGATTCAGGTTTTCGGTGCGAAATACGCTATGCGTGTTTGGCTCGATCCTAAGAAGCTCGCTCAGTACAGTTTGACCCCAAGTGATGTCACCGCACAGATCAGTGCTCAGAATGCCCAGCTTTCTTCGGGTGGTGTGGCGCAGCAGCCAACCGACGGTAAGCAGCAGTTCACGGCGACGATCACCTCCTCGACGATGTTGCAGACGCCTGAGGAGTTCCGCAATATCCTCTTAAAGGTCAAAGAGGATGGGTCGAGCGTGCGCCTTCGTGACGTGGCGCGAGTTGACGTTGGCCAGCAGAGCTACATGGCGTTTGGTACCTACAATGGTGAGCCGTCAGCGGCCATGGCTATCAAACTCGCCTCTGGCGCTAATGCCATTGCGACGGCAGATGCTGTGCGTGCCAAGATGGACGAGCTAAAGGCGAGTTTCCCTCAAGGGGTGGAAATCATCTATCCGTTTGACACGACGCCGTTCGTGATTGCCGCACTGGAAGAAGTGGTCAAGACACTGGTTGAGGCCATTGTGCTCGTCGTGTTCGTGATGTTCCTCTTCTTGCAAAATTTCCGCGCAACGCTTATTCCAACCATCGCAGTGCCTGTGGTGTTACTTGGGACATTTGGTGCGCTCGCTGCGGCTGGCTTTTCGATCAATATGCTCACCATGTTTGCGATGGTGCTTGCGATCGGCCTTCTCGTTGACGACGCCATTGTGGTGGTAGAAAACGTAGAGCGCGTGATGCGTGAGGACGGCACAGATCCCAAAACGGCGACAATTAAGTCGATGGGGGAAATTCAGTCCGCGTTGATCGGTATTGCCATGGTGCTTTCGGCGGTGTTCATCCCGATGGCGTTTTTCGGCGGTTCGGCTGGTGTGATTTACCGTCAGTTCTCCATCACGATTGTGTCGGCCATGGTGCTCTCAGTGATTGTGGCTTTGACGTTGACACCATCGCTTTGTGCCACGATGCTAAAGCCCATCGACAAAGATCACCATGAGGCCAAGAGTGGCTTCTTCGGTTGGTTTAACCGAGGTTTTGAAGCCATGACGGAGAGTGTCAAGCGCATGATTGGTCGCTTTACCCACTCGATTAAACTCGTGTTGCTCGTTTATGCAGGTATTGTGGGCTTGGTAGTGCTGGGCTTTGTGAAGTTGCCTTCCTCCTTCATGCCAAGTGAAGACCAAGGCGTGCTCCTTATGATGATGCAGCTGCCCGATGGGGCAACGATGGAGCGTACGGACGCGGAACTCAAGAAGGTCAATGGCCTTGTGCAGGCCACCGAGGCGCAGAACATCGACGGGCTCTTTACCGTGCGTGGGTTCTCCTTTGCGGGTACTGGCCAGAACATGGCGATGGGCTTTGTGAAGCTCAAAGACTGGTCGGAGCGTAAGTCGCCAGCGCAGGCTGACGTAGCGGTTCAAGGCCGCCTGATGGGAGCTTTGCTTTTCGGACCAGATTTCCGTGGCGCAACGACGATGATGTTCCCGCTTCCTGCGGTGCCTGAGTTGGGCGTTGCCGATGGCTTCGACTTCTACATTCAGGACAATACGGGCGGTACGCACGAGCAGTTCATGCAATACCTGGGGCAGTTCCTTGCCAAGGCCAATGCTGACAAACGTCTGACGATGGTCCGACATAATGGTATGGGCGACAGCACACAGCTGAAGCTCGTCATCGACCATCAGAAGCTCACGATGATGAAAGTGAGCGTCGCTGATGTCAACAGTACTATTACCACAGCGATGTCTGGTACGTATGTCAATGACTACATGGACCGTGGCCGCATTAAGCAAGTCTGGGTGCAGGGTGAGACAAACTCGCGTATGCAACCCGAGGACGTGCTCAAGTGGGAGGTTCGTAATAGTGACGGTGAGATGGTGAAGCTCTCGAGCTTTGCGCACTTTGAGTGGGCCTACGGTAGCCCTCGCTTGGAGCGCTTTAACGGTATTCCTTCGCTCAACATTCAAGGTAGCCCCGCTCAGGGCGTCTCTTCGGGTGAAGCGATGGATGCGGTGGAGAGCATCATGCATGAAGTGTTCCCCGCGGGTTACCAGATCGCTTGGAATGGTGTGTCTTATCAGGAACGTGCTGCGGGCGCGCAGGGCCCTGCGCTCTATGCGATTTCGCTGTTGGTCGTGTTCCTTTGCTTGGCAGCCCTCTATGAGAGCTGGAGCATCCCTGTGGCCGTGTTGCTCATTGTGCCTTGCGGCGTCGTAGGCGCCTTTGGCCTAACTTGGGCGTTAGGCATGACCAATGACATTTACTTCCAGGTGGGGCTCTTGACGACGATCGGTTTGGTCAGTAAAAACGCTATTCTGATTGTTGAGTTCGCCAAGGAGTACATGGAGCGCGGCATCGATGCGATTCACGCGGCCGAAGAGGCGGTTCGAGTGCGTTTGCGTCCGATTGTGATGACGTCGCTTGCGTTTGGGCTCGGTGTACTGCCCCTTGCGATGGCGCATGGTGCGGGCGCTGGTGCACAGAATGCGATTGGTGTAGGCGTTCTTGGCGGGATCTTAGCCGGCACGGTTTTGTGTGTGGCTTTTGTTCCAGTGTTCTACGTGATGATCGGTCGTGTGTTTGGCCGCCCGAAGTCGTCCAATTGATTTAAGGGCTCTCGGAGTCTTGAGCCTGCGGTGCGCTGTGCGCCCACATGCTCGGACTCCGTGCTCAGACAGAGGCAAGAAAAAATGACTAAAGGACTTTTGCTTATCCCTGCAGCGGTAGCCCTAGCGCTTACGGGCTGTGTAAATCTTGCGCCCAATAATGGCACGCCAGCGGCGCCAACGCCTGCACAGTGGCCTACGGGTGAAGCTTATGCCGCGCTGCCTAAGACAGCTGAAGCATTGCCTGTATGGCGTGAGGTCTTTACGGATCCCAAGTTGGTGGCGGTAATCGAGCGCGCACTTGAAAACAATCGCGATTTGCGCACTGCTGCCCTCAATGTTGAGAAAGCGCGTGCAGCTTACGGGGTGACTCGCGCATCGGAATTCCCAACTATCAATGCAGCGGCCTCCAACGTTGCTCAGCATACCGCTGGGACTCTCAATGCGCTCACAGGTGAAGGGAAAACCGCCCATAACTACACCGCACAACTCGCCATGGCGAGTTATGAACTGGACTTTTTTAGCCGCGTGAAGAATTTGTCGGAAGCGGCACTACAGAGCTATTTGGCCACGGAAGACGCACAGAGAAGCGCTCAAAGTGCGCTCATCGCGCAGACTGCCATGGCGTGGCATCAGCTTGGAGCTGATCAAGAACAGCTCTCACTGCAACGCTCACTATTGAAGAGCCAAGAAGAAACCTACCGCTTGATCGAGAGTAGCTACCGCATCGGCTCCGTCAGTCAGCTTGAACTTGAGCAGGCTAAGACAACGGTCGAGGCGGCGCGTGCTGCGATTGTGAGCTATGTGAGAGCTGTTGCGCAGGACAAAAATGCGCTTGAGCTCTTAGTGGGGGGAACCCTAGAGGATTCTTTGCTACCCACTGGGTTACCTGTTGGCGCGATGCGTACGACGCTGCCTGTTGGGTTGCCAGGGGACGTGCTCCTTAAGCGTCCTGATATTCTCGCGGCCGAGCGTGCGCTACGTGCTGCGGATGCCAATATCGGCGTGGCTCGTGCGGCGTTTTTCCCGCGCGTCACCCTTGTGGCAGGAGCAGGAACGGCAGGGTTGCATCTGAGCGATCTATTTGATCCGCATTCGGGCATGTGGACATTTACCCCGTCGATCACGTTGCCGATCTTCAACGGTGGGCTCAATCGTGCAAACCTTGAGGTTGCAGAGGTTCAGCAACGCTTGGCAGTGACGGCTTACGAAAAGGCTATTCAGAGCGCGTTTAAAGAAGTGTCGAATTCACTCGCGCTTGTAGGTACGGTTGATCGAGAACTTTCCGCTCGTGAGGCCTATACCGCGGCGGCTGATAATGCGTACAAGCTCTCTGACGCGAGCTACAAGGCAGGCGCAGTTTCTTACAGTGATGTGTTGGTTGCACAGCGCACCATGGTAAGCGCGCATCAAACGCTCATCAACACGAAACTCTCGAAACTCTCTGGTCTCATTACGCTCTATCAAGCGTTAGGAGGCGGCACGGATCCGCTTGCCGAGCCGAGCCTCAATGCTGCGCCAGCGGAGGCAAGCACAGTGCTTGATAAGCCGGAGGTGAAGTAAGGTGGCCGCGCAGAGTACCCCTGCGCGGGCGCCCCAGAGGCGGCGGCGCTCCCGTATCGAGGAGGGTGGCCTTGACGTTCGACGCCAACAGATCCTTGATGCGGCCAAGAAGTGTTTTTCTAAGCTTGGACTACGACAGACGACGATTCGCAACATAGCCGAGGAAGCTGGCATGAGTGTTGGCCACATCTACAACTCCTTTGGTAGTAAGGAGGAGATTGTGGAGGCTATGGCACGTGAGCAGGCCAAAACCTTTAGTCAACTGCTGATTGATGAGACGCGTGCAAATGAAGCGGGTGAGCGCGGTAGCCCAGAGCGATACTTCAGTCGCATGCTTGATTTGATGCTGGATTCGGAGAGTGCGTCGCTTGTGGTTTCATTTATGCATGAGGCTCTTACCAACCCTAAGATTCATGCGTTGATGGCAGATCTGCTCAAAGGCTTTCGCGATGAGATTCTCGAAGTCTGTGAGCGCGAGTTCCCTGTTGATCGAGATCTCCTACGTGCAAGGATCATGTTCATGATCTCTGTCTTTCAAGGGTTGCGTTTCACGATGCTTTTTTATCCGCAATACAACCGAGCATTGCTCAAGCAGGTTGCGCTTGAACGCTTGATGCAGTGGGTGGCAGCTGACGCTGCAGAAACGGAAAAAATGGTATGTGAGGCGAGAGCGCTCTCGCAGGAAAAGTCCTCTGAAGAGGGCTCTAACTAGGCGTGCGTAGCATCCTGAGCTAGTTCTTTCTGAAAGCGGAGGTCATCGCCTCCGCTTTTTTCAAACTCGCTCTTTGCAAAGAGGTTCAAACACAGTATGATTTAGAGCCTCTTTGCCAAACGCGGGGCACTAGGGGGACGGCTACCCGGAGACCACAGCGCCGTTCTCGAGTTATCCAATCCAACTAAAGGGAGTGATCATGTCTGGTAAGGCAAATCAAAAGACGCCAATCTACAAGGTGTTGTACTTTCAAGTGATTTGCGCCATCATCCTCGGGGTGTTGCTTGGCAATTTCTTTCCTGATATCGGCACGCAGATGAAGCCTTTCGGCGATGGGTTCATCCGCTTGATCAAGATGGTCATTGCTCCCGTGATTTTCTGCACGGTGGTAACGGGTATCGCCGGTATGGAAGACATGAAGAAAGTGGGGAAGACTGGGGGACTTGCGCTTCTTTATTTTGAAGTCGTTTCCACGATCGCCCTGATCATTGGTCTTGTTGTTGTGAACACGCTCCAACCTGGCGCGGGGATGCATGTCGATGTGTCTACGCTCGATACGAAAGCTGTCGAAGCGTACTCCGGTCCAGGAAAGATGCACACGACCACGGAATTCATCATGAACATCATCCCGCACACGATTGTAGGGGCGTTTGCTGAGGGCGAGATTCTGCAAGTGCTCTTCTTCTCGGTGCTGTTTGGTTTTGCGCTTCATAAGTTCGGCGGCCGTGGCACGCTGATTTTTGACGTTATTGAGAAGACCTCGCACGTGCTCTTTCAGATAGTTGGGATGATTATGCGTGTGGCACCGGTGGGTGCCTTTGGCGCGATGGCCTTTACGATCGGCAAGTATGGTATTGCCTCGTTGCTGCCGTTGGCGAAGTTGATGGGGACGTTTTATCTCACGTGTCTCTTATTCATCTTCCTCGTGCTTGGATCGATTTGTCGTATGCACGGCTTTTCGCTACTCAAGTACATCTCCTATATCAAGGAGGAGTTGCTGATTGTGCTCGGTACGTCCTCCTCGGAATCGGTGCTACCACGCATGATGACTAAGATGGAGATGGCAGGCGTTTCTCGTTCGGTGGTTGGACTGGTGATCCCAACGGGTTACTCCTTCAACCTTGACGGCACGGCGATTTATTTGACCATGGCTTCCGTTTTTATTGCGCAAGCGTGTGATGTGGACATGACGCTTACGCAGCAGCTCACGCTTTTGGCCGTGTTACTGCTGACATCGAAAGGCGCGGCAGGTGTGACGGGTTCAGGCTTTATCGTTTTGGCGGCGACTCTGTCGGCTGTGGGGCATGTGCCCATTGCAGGGCTTGCCCTGATTCTCGGTATCGATCGCTTTATGAGTGAGGCGCGTGCCATTACCAATATGATCGGCAACGGTATCGCTTGCGTGGTGGTGGGCCATTGGTGTAAGGAGGTGGATAACACCAAGATGCACAGTATGCTGCAGAGCCTCCCCAAAGAGCTGCAGTCTCCTGATGCGCACAGCTAAAAAGGCTGCGCATCTCGTTGAAACTGAGCGAAGCTCGCTAGACGCGCATCGAAAGAAAAGGAACATCACTTGCTGGGGGTGTTCCTTTTTTTGAGAGCACGAGCAAGGCGCCCAATCGGCTATAGTCTGCTTTCGCAGGCTCTAGAGCTCCTGCAGAGCGACCCTGTATGGGAAAACTTGCTCATACTACTAGGCAGATGGCCTCTTGGCAATCGTCGGTGCTTTGGTTGTGGGCCGTGTATCGTCTCAGGCGTAGTAGCTAGCGTTCTGTGGAGTTGTCGAAAAGGATTTGTCGCGTGATGAGAGGAAGGCTGGCGGACAGAAGTTTGGAGCGATAAGTTTCCTATCGTCATCAAGGCCTCCCTAAAAAAATCTGCAACTTCCCACCATCCTGGAAGTTCACATGCCCTATCGCAGATACACCATCAATTGGGAGAAGGCCTACGAGGCGCTCTGGTTCGATAGGGTTTAGTTGAAGAGCTTTTATGCCACTGAGCTGAGAAAGTTTTCGACAGACGGCACCAGCTCATCATTGTGCTGGTGAAAGCCAAGAACCGAGCCATGACCCAAGTCAGTGTCGTGACTCTCACAGCAGAGCCAATCCAGCGGGTTACGCAAAAGAGCTCACCAAATAAGCTATTGGCGACGATCCGCCCCGTAGAGCCCGTTGCGCAACAGATCTTCGTCAAGTTGCTGAATGGGGTCGAGGTCTTTCTTAAGACCACAGATCCTTTTTCGTAGGCTCCCTCACGATAGGAGACTTACGCCACACAGTAGCAAAAACCCCGCGACACGAAATCTGTGCCGCGGGGTAAAGGGCTAACTATGCAAGTTCGTGGGCTCAGAACTTGTAGGTGGCACCGACGAAGAAGGCGCCGAAGTTATAGTTAGGACTGTAAGTGATATCTGCTGCCGTTCCCATATAGACCCCCGTTTGGCGAGAGTCAGTTGAGGAGGCGCGCCCATAGACAGCCACTCCTTTCAGCGTCCAGTTCTTGTTCAACTCATACGAACCTTTGGCTTGCAGGTAGTGTGAATGCCATTTGTCCGTTGGAATAGTCTTAGTGGAAACCGCGGGGTAGTCTGGGATGCTAATCGCGTTAGTAGCTGACACATAACCTTCATATGCGTTCCATTTGGTTTGGTCGAAGCTGTAGACATATTGAATCGACAGTTTCCACGGCTGGGCTACAGGGTGGAGGTTGAAGCCCAAACCGATGGTATGGGTCATGTCCTTAGACTCAAAGCCATGGTCAAACAAAACACCTCGGCTTTGGCCAACTTCGTGCCCGCCTTTGCCAATAACGTCCAATTTTTGGAAGTCAAAGTCGTAAAACGCAAACAGACTAAGGTCCCGAGTGACAGCAAGATCGGCGTCTAATCCTAAAGTGAAGCCATTAGATTCCTGTAGGTCATCAAAGGTGAGATTAACACCATGGTGATCATCAGAGTGCTCGTGGTTCTTGTAGTCGCGAAGGTAGACACTACCATTTGCAGAAAGCGTAAGTCGTTCTGCAGGTGTCAAAACCAATGTGCCCTTAACTTGGTTCTGTGTATAACCAGCAAAGTTCCAAGGATTGTTCAGTGTTGGATAGGATTCAAGCACTGTTCCCCAGTTTTGAGCTGATCTGCCAGAAAACTCGTAACCGATAGTTCCTGATGCGAGGCTCCCCATACGTTTACGGAGTTGTGCACCGACTTTGTAAGTATTGGTATGCTCGACTATGACATAGTCCTCATTTTCGTAGCCGATATTGTCATCATAATTACGGCGCATGTAAGAGCCGTAGGCTTTAATGGAATATCCGCTACCTAAACTGTAGATTGCATCACCACTTAGCTTGTGCTCGCTGTAATCGCTGGGATTGAAGCGCGAACTACTTCCTTCTAGGGTTTGGATCTGAGAGGAGAGCCAATCTGAGGAGGTATCGATTTTCTTGTAGGAGTAATCTACGTTAACGGACAGCTGATCAATAGGTGCGGCAGTATAGCGAGCACTGAAAGTGGGTATCTTAGTTTCTGTTTGTGCATCAATCAAAAGAAACTGAGCAGGATTCTGATCGCCATAGACGCTATCGCTGCTGTTCTTGCTCCAGGTATACCCAGCTGCCAGGCTGAGCGAGCTACGTTCGCTCAGTGTAAGGACAGTGTCCATGCTGATTTGATGCATTACGTTTGACGGCTCCGCACCGAAAGAATGTAGGTAACCATTGAAAATGTCGTGCGAGTTGCGAACTGCTGGCACATATCCAAACACATCAACGAGGTACTCGTCATTGTCATACTTTGATAAGTAGTACTTAACATTGGTGACAAACTGGTCGCCCTTAAATGTCAAACCTGTTTCGAATTGGTGATGGTTGTCATCAATACTTGTGACATATTCTCGACCAAGAGCACGCGTCCACCGATAGTCGGTCAATGAGCTACTACCATTTCTGTGTTGCAGTGTGTAGTCGGCGTTGAGCATCAAGTTGTTTTGCAAAAATACTCGCCCATTCAAGCCATAAATATCCCGAGTAACGCCCAATTCGACTGGTTCAAGACCTGAATTGCTACCAGAGGTCAGCGTTGCGGTTGAGTAGGCAGGTTTGATGAGTACATCTTCACCTTTTAGATGGCGGATGCGTTGATAATTTAGACTCACATCAAAGGCAGATGCTTTGCTATAGCTGGCAGACAAGGAGGGGATCGGAGAGCCGAAGTCTTCAACATTAAGATCCCATCCCTGAGCTTGGGTTCCCCCAGCGTAGTGCAGATCAACATCTGCGCCGCCTTTTTGCTTGGCTGCGCCATTCCAAGATTTTGCAGCAGAAGTCGAAGCACCATTCGCCTGAGTGTAGTAGGCGCCGACACTAATGGAGTTCTGACTATCTTGTTCAGCTACAGCGCGTGCCTCGTCAAGCGTCAGAGGGATGGAGTCAACAACTGCATAGGCAGAGCAGGCTGTCAATGCAGACAGCATCGTAGCCACAAGCTTCGAAATGCGAAATGATTTTGTCATGATGCTCTCCTTGCTTACTTCGTCAAAGCCTTGCCGCCAACGTTGTTGGAGCCATGGATCTTGTTGTGGCAAGTGGTGCAACCCGTGTTCTGACCAGTGGACAAGTTATGGTGGTCGTTATGGCAGCTACGGCAGAGCGCTTCATCGCGCATCTTGAGCATGCTGATTTTGTTTGAGCCATGCGGGTTGTGGCAGTTGCTGCAGTCTTCCGTAACGGGCTGGTGAGCATGCAGGAAAGGACCACGCTTGCCAGGGTGGCAGGTGTAGCACGTATCGTTCGTGTTGTCTTTCTTTAGCAACGCATTGCCGCCAGCCTTGGTGCCGTGCGGGTTATGGCAGGAGACGCAGTTCATCTGACCAGAGAGCAGAGGATGGCTCGAGACCTTGAACATGTCAGCCTTTTGCGAGGCGTGGCAGGAGATGCAAAGCGCCGTGGAGGTCTTCGTATTGGTGGCGATGTCGGCCTTGTGGCTGCTGTGGCAGGTTACGCAAGCAACATTGTTGCGCTCATGCGTGCTGCCCATCCAATGCATTTGCGTAGAGGCATTGTGGCAAGACGTGCAAACCTTGTTCGATGCCTTCAGTTCTTCTTCGGTCATGAAGCCTTTGGCATCTTTCTTAAACGTGAACTGGGGCTTTTCCTTAGCCGGATTGCTCATGTGGCGGAGCACTTCGCCGTGGCAAGTGGCGCAGTTATCGCCAGGGGCGCGGCCGTCTTTGACGGCATGACGAGAATGTACATAGCTCTTCGCAATGTCAGTGTGACAGGCAAAGCAGGGGCTCTTGACTTCCGAGGTGCTTGCTGCTGGAGCGTCGGCAGCAAAGGCAGAAGACGCGAGAACGCCCAGACTGAGCATGACCGTAACGACGAATCGTTTTGTGGCAGACATGTTGTTCTCCTAAAGTTTTGGGGAAGCGTGGCAGCATTAGAGTTGTTTTGATGGGCTTAGCCTCTTGGTAAGGCGCTTTTTGGGGAAGTTCCGACGGCTTCTCTAAAGCCCGCTGTCAACGATTTCGAGTTTAAGTAAGTCTTAAGGTTGGGGCGTCAAAGGCTTTTTACAAGCACTAGGCTAACGACGGTTAAGTAATAATTGACAGTTGAGCGTTCGATGTAATAGGCTGATTTCCGTTGGTTTTCTAGGGGGAGGTTAGGGTTTTCACCAGTATTAAGCCAATTTAATAGTCGTATGACATTTATCAAATGATTTACCATTCTGGTCAAATCAAAGCAATTTGTTTTTTACTTAATCATGTGAAATATTTGTTAAATTCCAGTATCTCTTCATGAAAAGATATTGCGAAAAGTTCTTGTTTTTCAATGGTGTAAAAAATATGTCAATTCCTGATTGGTCGCAGGAATAATTGACGGAGATTTCTCACATAAAATATTTTTCCTTGGAGAATCTCTGTGATAGCCTTAAAGGAAATATGATGTGGTACGCTCGGCCCCTTTTGGCATATAGGGGTGTCGTACTGCCTCAGGAGTGAACTATGTTGCAATACAAAATTTTGGTCATCGATGACGATCCTGGCCATGTAGAAAATATTCAGGATTTTTGTGAGACACGCGGCTGGGTCGCGTATGGCGCTAAAGATGCAACAGAAGCCGATAAGTTGTTGGCTCATGGGCAGTTTGATCTTATTTTGCTAGACGTCATCATGCCTGGACGTAACGGTATTCAGTACTGCCGTGAGTTGCGTAAACGCGGCATCAAGTTGCCGATTCTGCTATGCACCGCTAATTCAACTCTTGACGATAAAGTCGAAGGCCTTGATAGTGGGGCGGATGATTACATTACAAAGCCCTTTGCACTACGTGAATTAGGCTCACGTATTGAGGCCATCTTGCGTCGACTGGGACCTGACCGTCTAGAAGTGGGTGATCTCGTATTGGATCTCAAACTCTTGAAGGTTACTCGTGGCAACCAAGAAATCCAACTAAAGCCCATCGCGCTTAAGATCCTCAACGAGTTGATGCGCAGTAGCCCCGGGATTGTGCGGCGTGAAACACTCGAGAGTACTATCTATGGTTCAGAGTTGCCTGATTCAGATAGCCTGCGTGCCAATCTCTATTTGCTACGTCAGGCTGTGGATAAGCCGTTTGCCCAAAAGCTTATTCATACCCATCCAGGGATCGGCTGGTCGTTGAGTGTATTGGAGAACGATGAACCGCAATAGCACACTCGTGCTGAGGTGCAGATTGTAAGAGGGGCGGCTTATCTGAGGAGCAGGTTCACATGTTTGAGAAATGGTCCGAAAAACTAGCCACCATTGAGGCCAATGCTACGCTCGGGCAGCGGGTGGCTTTTGCCTTTGCTGTCATGGTGACGGCAGTGAGCCTTTTTTATTCTGTCGCTCTCTATTACAACTTCAAGTGGGTAGAACTCACCCTCTCTGGCGAGCACATGGCCGATCAGCTCCACGCAAAAGAGCAGGCGCTACTACAGGGTGTGGCGCCTCAAGTCAATCCTGGTGTGTGGCTCTATGGGGATCACCCTTGGACTCAGCCTATTCCAGAAAAGTTCAAGGATGCACCCATGGGATTTTCTGAAACGCCTAGAGGGGATCCTGCTTTCTTCATCTATCGAGAAAAAAAATCTGGCTTTGATTTCATGCTCGTCAAGGACCAGAACCTGTTCGAGGACATGGAGTTCCTTTTCCGTCAACTTGTACTTATTGTTGCTTTGCTGATCACTGTTGCGGGCGTTATGTGGGGCGCATTTTTCTTCCGAGTGGTTATGGACCCCGTTCGCAAGTTGACAAGACAAGTGCTTATTGCGAATGAAGCGGATCACTACATACGCCCTACTTCGCCACTGCCCATGCGTGATGACATCTCTATCCTTGCTCACTGCTGCGACCAAGCGCTCTACCGACTGCATCAGGCCCTGGAGCGCGAACAAACCTTTAGCGGTGACGTCAGCCATGAGATTCGCAACCCTCTCAATGTCATCCAAGGTAGTCTCGAGCTACTCGGGGACTCCAAACTTACCGATTTACAGCGGCGGCAGGTTGAGCGCGCACAAAAAGGCGCGCTCGATATAAAGTTGATGGTGGATGATTTTCTCTCATTTGCGCGTGATGCACGCAGTTTTGGCGCCTCTACGGCCGATACCATTCCTGTCATGTTTGACAGGATGCGAGAGATTTGGGAACCAGAGGCGAGGCGTCGTGGCATTACGTTTACGGCCCGTAATATTGAGAGCTGCGGTGGCGTTTACTCCATGGTGCTACTCGGTAGCGTGATGAACAACCTCATTCGTAATGCTGTTCACTACACGCCAAAAGGGGGGTGTGTGTCACTTGAGGAGACCGCGGAGGGGGTGTCGATTATCGATACAGCCGGTGGTATTCCCAGTGAAGAAGTCATGAGAATTTTTACCCCCTTCTACCGTGGTAAGGTCTCGATCCTCGCCAAGGAGCGTGGTTATGGCCTTGGACTCTCGATCGTATTGCGTGTATGCCGCCGCTGTGATTGGCAGATTCGCCACGAAAATGTCCCAGGTGGTTCGCGGTTTACGGTGTTGTTAAAGCCAGACCACGAGCGCGACGGTGACGAAGTACTCATCACCCGCTAATGCCCTATGCAACAGGGCAGACTAAAGATGCATTTTATATGTGAAATTTGCAAGATAACCTTTTTTTGCACAGATCGGCATCAAAACCTTCCGAATTGAAAAAATGCCTGATAACTAGGCGTTTACGAGTTATTTTCCAACCTCTTGTTATCTTTAATTTGTGAAATTCACAAGTTAGATGTGTAGCCGATAGGGGTGGATTTATGCAAACAAACTCAATAGATTGGGAAAAATGTCATTAAAAACAATGACTTAGCGCCATGCGCGTTGGGATAGGGGTTTTTGCTATGTCGCAATAGGGGTAGGGGTGTTATACTGACCATAGAGAAAGAAAAAACAGGAGGTCCACCATGAATGGTCCCCAACTTAGAAACAGCGTCTTTATCGCTGTTGCAGCAACTCTCGCTTTGGTCAACGGCGTGTCGGCTGCAGCGCATAGTAGCGGTTCGGTTGCCTTCACAGGGCAAGTGGTTGAATCTGCTTGCAGTCTTGAGGTTGACAATGGGATTCCTGCTGCCTCCATAGGACAAGCGATAAGTGTCGGTATCAAGACCTGCAGATTCCAGACAGGGGGGGCTCCGAGGGCAACAGTGGCAGTCACAACGTCGGCAACAGCAGAGGGTTTGATAGCAATAGACGATAGCCTTGTTGAGCTCAGCTCTGGCGGACGGGCCGTGACGTTCGACCAAAACCGGCGTAGCGCCGCCACGGTCACAAGTAGTTTAGGAACCGAGGACTACATTGTGCAGTTAGGTTCACGAGTTGTGGGAAAGACAACCCCTACTACAAAATTAGCGCAGTCGCGCATCAATCTGGAGGTCACTTACAAGTAATCATGAAGAAGCACTACAGCAAACTCCGATAAAAGAGATCCGCATGGGTCTCTTTTTTTTGTCCCTTATTCTTCCTTGCTTATTGCTGACCTTTTTTCCAATTTCGTGTTTACGCTATAGCTAGGTCTAGGTGCTCCCCACGCGTAGAGGTAAGTCACAAGCTTACGCTAAGCCAGCTCCGGCCTCTCCCAGATGGGAGAGGTGATCGTAACAAAACATTTCTTGCATTGTGAGCTAAAGATTTTTCTTCTCCTTGAATGGGCGCGCTATCCCTTGCTGTGAGAAGAATAAAAAAATTTTTTAGTAGTAGTTCTGGTCAAAACGAATGGTCATATATGAACAAAACTTATCTACAAAGTTATGATTTTAAAAAGAATATACCTAACATCCAAATACTCCGATGATTTGTATGTCAATTGAGAAGAATTTATCTTGTGTTTTGACTCTTGCGCAGTCAGATTTGCTTTGATAGACTGCGCACCACTGTGTGAAATATGACCAATCACCAGTTGAATTTGAGAGTACTGCTTTCCCTAAATTGAGTGCTCTTTTTCGCAACTTAAGCTGCCTGCTGTTTTTTCTTTCTCTCGTGTGCATGCAAGCGGCTTTAATTCTCTCTTCTAAGGATTACTGAACAATGTTCAACCGTATTGCTCTTGCCGTTGCTGCTACCCTTTGCATTGCTGGCACCGCTTCTGCAACTAACACTCCAGTCACCCAAGGCACTGTTACCTTCAACGGTACGGTGACAGCCTCTGCTTGCTCTATTACGACGGGCGTGAATGCTACGGTTGATCTCGGTACCGTAGAGAGTGGCCGTATCCGTAACAACGATACCCCGATGGGCACTGAGGCGAATATTGCCCTGACGGCCTGCTCCAATACAGTCTTGGGTGATATCACCTTCACGGATGTGAACGCTGGTGGCACTGCTACTTCTTACATTAAGAGCACGGGTACGGCTACTGGCGTCGGTGTGAAGGTTTACTACAAGGACGGTAGCTCTAACGCTCAGGCAACGGCTCTTGACTTTTCTCATGGTGCTGTGACGGTTGCTCTGAATGGCGGCGCCACCTTCGGCACCAGTCTGAATACCTATATCAATGGTCAGATGGTTCCGACGGGTGATACGGTTGCTGCGGGTAGCGTGGTAGCCAAGCTCAACTACTCGGTCACCTACAAGTAAGAAATATCGGCTTAGACCGAGCATCGTAGAAAAAAGATCAGATCGGTCTATCGCCGGTCTGATTTTTTTTAAGCGCAACCGAAAGAGAGGAGTATGGAATGTTTTCTCATTGGATGAAAACTCTCCTGTGTGGAATTTTGGCGACTATGGTGCTTGCTGTGCAGGCTGAGGGGGGCATTGCCTTTGATAAAACAAGAGCCGTCATTCAGCCAGGACGTAATGAAAGCTCGTTTATCTTTAAAAATGAGTCCAATTGGGGCTATTTGTTGAAGTCCTCTATTGAAGACGCTGATGGTACAAAGGCGTTGGGGGTCTTGGTGACGCCCGTGGTGACCAAGGCTTTACCAGAGAGCTCGCAACGTATCCGCATAGTGATTACCGATCCAACGCGATTCCCTACTGATCGTGAGACCATGCTTTGGTACGTGGGAACCGCTATTCCCGCCCAAGTGGCAAAAGACGCGGTAATGCAGATAAATTTTGTTAACCGCATCAAAGTGTTTTATCGGCCTAGTGGCCTTTCGGGTAACTATGCTCAAGCCGTTTCGTCACTGAAGGTGGGACGTACGGGCACTCAGCTTTCCTTGCAAAATGATTCTCCCTTTGTGATTTCCATGAGTTCTTACCGCATTAATGGTAAGTTGGTGGATACATCTGAGGTGGTGCAACCGTTTTCGACTTTGCTTTCTAAGAAGGTCACATTGCCAGAGGGGGCTGTGGACGTTGAGTGGGAGGCACTAGACGAAAATGGAGCGCTAGTGAGCGCTAAGGGCAAAATCAGCGCGCATTGACATTACTGCCCGTTTTATGGAGAAGTGCGGACTAATGACGACCAGAAGTGCTGTAGTGCAACAATTTGTGGGCTTAATTGCTGCCCTGCTTTTTGCTGGGAACAGTTGGGCAGACATCCCTTCTAACGGGTGGCGGCTCGGCGCCTCACGCTTGATTTTTGATGAGGGAAGCACTTCAGCAACCCTATGGATCACCAACACGAGTGACAGACCTTGGATGGTGACGGGGGCAGTTCTGCAGACCAAAGATTCGGGCGATATGCTTGAAAAGACTTCCGAGCGTCTTTTGGTCAACCCGCCAGCGGCTACTGTTGCGCCAGGAAAACGCCATCCTGTGCGACTTGTTTGGGTGGGTACGTCTGAGCCATGGCCTTTTAAGACAGAGGTCATGGAACGCCTTCGTCTGCGTTTGTTGCCCGCAAAAGTAGCCACAAAAAATCCAGATAGCTCTCTGCAGACGGATGCCGTTGTTTATCTTAAGGTGTTTTTGCGTCCCAAAGCACTGGTCGCACCAGACGGTCGTACGGTGCCCCATCGCATAGAACTTGCTTGTGGTAGCGGTACGCTGACAGCTAAGAATCGATCGGCCTATTGGGTGACCTTGCGCTCTTTACAGAGTCATGGTGTTGAGCTGATCTCTGCCGATCAACCAGCACCGATGGTGCCGCCGCTTAAGAGTTTAGAGTTCCCTGTGCAAACCTGCGAGCCCCCCTTCCAAGCAATCGAGATCAATGATGCTGGTTTCCCAGTCCCATTGCCGCTCTCGGAAAGGAGGGCGCCGTGATCCAGCGGCATGTTGCGGTAGGGACTGCGCTTTTTTGTGCAGGTCTGATGGTGTGCAGTCAAATGCTCGCTCAAGAGTTTACTTTCGACCTTGATGCAGTGAGCAAAGATCTTGGGCGTCCCCTTACCCAAGAGGATCTGGATCGTCTTGAGGAGCAAGGCCGTGTCGGCATGCAAATCTACGACATCACCATCAATCGTACGGTTAAGAAAACGATGCGTATCAACATCCTCAAAGAGGATGGAGAATACAAAGCGCAGATTCCTGCGGAGGTGCTCTTTGAAGCCAATCTGCGCAAAGAAGCACAAAAGATTATCGCCGACTTACCTAATGGGGCGACTTTTACAGACCCTGCAAAATTGCTACCAGGGAGCACTATGAAAGTGGACGTCAATATGCAGACCGTTCAGATCGTGGTGCCTCAAGCATGGCAGGCGGATTATCGGTTGCAATTGGCGAATCCTACCCAATGGGATTGGGGTGAGCCCGCGCTTATTCTCAACTACTCTGGCGACTATACGCAGGGTTTTGGAGAGGAGTACGGCAGTCGAGGCTATGGGATGATTGGTACCCAACTGAACTTGGGTGCGTGGCGTTTAGTTAACCACTCTAATCTTACCTATGACTCGACTGCGCAGCGGAGCACGCGCTTTGAGCATGCGTCAACTTATCTAACGAGACTTTTGCCAGAGTGGCAAGCTCGGTTTACGGCAGGCAACCTCTCTACCATCAGCCTCTTTGACGATTCTCTGCAGATCGTGGGGGTGGAGTTGCGTGATGATGACAATCAGCACGAACCCTCGGAGCAGGCCTATATACCTGAAATTACCGGTGTCGCGGATACGCCTTCGATCGTGACGATTCGTCAAGGTGGTCGTACGCTTTTGGTTCGAGAAGTGCCTGCTGGTCCCTACCGCTTTACCAATTTGGAAGGCTTGGGGTTTGGCGGTACAGTTGAGGTGAGTGTTCGCGCTTCAGACGGCTCTGTTCGTACTTACTATGTGCCATTTATGTCTGGGCTCAAGCAACTTAATACGGGACGTTGGAGTTGGAATCTCGCCTCGGGGCGTTTGGACGAGGGTAATGGTGACAAACCTTACTTGGCAACGTTTGGCGTGGGTTATGGATTACCACTTGGGTTCACACTATTCGGCAGTGCCTTGGCGTCTGAAAAATATTGGTATGCCCAAACGGGGGTCTCTAAGGATCTCAGTTGGGCTGGTGCGCTCTCCCTGTCTCTGGGGTACTCGGATTCCACCTACCCAGCTTATCAGCAGACAGGTGAGACGGTTGATCTGTCGTGGCGCAAGGTATTTTCTGAAACGAATTCTCAGGTTTCAGTGAGTTATGGTCGTACTTTATCGGGCGCTCCTACCACCCTCACCAAGGTTGTCGGTGCGACGAGCACTGTGGACCCCTACCTATATGCTGACCTGAAGTCGCGTCTTTCGATCTCGATGAATCAACTGTTTAAGTCGCTCAGTAACAGCTCCCTAGTGGGCACTTATTTACGTGAGGAGTATGCCACGGGGGGAACGCGACAGAGTTTGAACGCGAGCTACATGGTTCCCTTTAGCAACGGCAGCACCTTGTCTTTGAGCGTGCAACATACACGAGGAGGATACCGCGCTGGGGCAGATACTGAAGCGAGTACCTATGTGACCCTTATGTACACCATCCCGCTTGATCGCCTCTTTGGTGACCGAGTACCGCCCTTTACGCAGCTACAGACACAAATGATGCACAGCGATAGTGGCTGGGATAAGTATGTGAATATTTCTGGCTCAGTTGGGAAGGATAGTAGCCTTTATTACAGCGTGGGTGTTAACAGTGCATCTTCTGGCACGGAGACGTATACGGCAGGGATGACATTGGACAGTGACCATGGCCGACTTGGCCTCAATGCGACGAAGACCGACGAGCGTACTACGGTTAATTTCTCGGCGATGGGGGGGGTGTTGGCGATGCGGCGGGGCATTTTCTTCGCAAGAGATATTACTAACAGTGCCGTAGTGGTTTCTCTTTCGGATGCTGAGGGTTTCGAGGTCGATTCGCATCGAAATGTACGCGGCCTTTTCTCTGACTCGGTACTGGTGACAGATTTGTCGGATTATCGCCGCAATGAGGTGCGCCTCAACCCCGATACTATCCCTGCGAATGTGTCGGTAAGTAAGTTTATTGAAACAGCCATTCCTGCGGATGGCGCAATTTTAGACTTGAGCTTTAAGAGTGTCTCAGGGCATCAAGTGCTCTTTACGGTGAAGTCCGCAGCTGGCGAGGCTGTACCGTTTGCGTCGCCTGCTCTTATCGAAGCTACCGATCGAGAAGACCTTCCCGAGGGTGTTTTTGATGAGGATGGAAAAGTGTATTTCAGTGCGGCGCCAGAAAAAGGAGAGCTGGTGACGTCATGGTCGGAAAACGGTCGTAGCCATCGCTGTGTTGCTCCCTATGTACTGAATCTCGAGGGGGCGAGTAAGCAGGCTGGTATTATCAGGCAGTCGCTGGTTTGCAAGGAAGAGTGAGGAGAGAAAAATGGCTTGGATGGGTAGAAGTTGTCATGTGATGGAGAGATTGAGAGCGCTAGTGCTTTCCCTGGTTTTGTTGCTCGGAACGGCTCATGCAGCAGTGACCATCCCAGATATGAGTGACTGGGATACGGCGGGTAGCATGGATGGCATCCTTTGGCAAGGAGATTTTCAGGCTGTCGATGTCTCAAAAGCGGTGACGCTTGAGAGCAATACCGCCTCACAGATTTATGCGTTATCCATGTTTTATGGTAACGAGAGTACGACGCTTCCGCTGGGAAACAATTCAGTCTTCAAAATGGGCTTCACGGGGCGTTTGACGCTGACGGATGAGACTACGGGAGAGAGTGCAACGTGGGAGTCCAATGATCCCAATGCTTTCTCGACGCAGACGGTTACGCAAAATAGAGCCACCGTCAACGCGATGACCTATTTGCGTCTGGATCGCAGTCTGGCACGGACTCACAAGCTGAGAATCTCAGGCAACATTCGCCCCGTACTCATGTGTTTATCTCAGCCGTGTGCCACCGCAGGTGACTCTGTGAATCTGTCGTTTGCACTCACGAACCTCAAAATCGTGAATTTGTACAATGCAGAGCCGATCAGTATGTACACGGTGATCAACAAATCAACGATAAGCATAGGAACCACCTGTGCTATTGACCTCTCGCCCGGGAACATTCAATTTGGCAACAATTTGAAGGCGAAGAGCAAGGGGAGTTTGCTAGCAACAGCCTCTAGTACCGTAAAGGCTACCTGTCGTTCCACTTTTTGGTCGTATTGGGGTGGGTACGTATTGAAGGTTTGGCTTGTGCCAGAAGACAGTGATCAGAGCGATGACACACTCGCTCTGATGAGTAGGGAGGGGCTAGGTGTGCGTTACACGGTGAACGATACGCCAGCTACGTGTTCACGTAGTCAAGCTGAATCTTACAGAGTAGCGAAAACGGTTAGCAATTTGACGCGACCGTTCTTGGGGGAGCGCTACACAGGGTCGGGGACGATCAATTGGGCGCTCTGCCAGACTGCAGATCACATAGAGAGTGGTAATTTTTCTGGCCGCGTCAGTTATACCATTTGGATTGACTAATAAGAATAAGGGAGGCTCATCATATCGAGCCTCCCTTACTGGTGAAGCGTTAGGCAAACCTATTCGGTATCAGCACCTCCCTTCTTTGCCTGTAGCTTTACAGAGAGGAAGATACGCCCGCCATCGCGCTGAACCAACAGCAAAACCTTCTCGCCCTTGAGTTGAGCTCTGAGGTCGTCAGCAGTTTCAATATTCTTGCCGTTGGCTGTCACAATGATGTCGCCTGGGCGGATACCTGCCGAAGCAGCGAGGCCTTCGACCTTAGTAACAAGCAACCCATGCGTATCATATTTTTCAACTTCTTGATCAGTGAGTTCGCGCGTGGTGACACCCAGTCTAACGTCATTGTCCGCGCTCTGACGTCCCTGCGCTTTGGTGTCCTTATTGACGCCGATGGTCACATCGATTTTGACGTTCTTTTGGTCACGGATGACCGTGAGTTCAACTTTCTTACCGGGCGGAATGACACTGACTAGGCGGGGTAACGTGATCGAAGAGTCGACCTTTTGCCCATTGAGCGCGATGATGATATCCCCACTCTTGAGGCCGGCTTTTTCAGCTGGGCTTCCCTTTTCCACCTTCGTGACCAGTGCCCCTTGGGGCTTTTCAAGTCCGAAACTCTTGGCGAGTTCCTGATTCATCTCTTGAATGTAGACGCCGATGTAGCCGCGGGTGACTTTACCGTCTTTGACGAGCTGATCTTTGATCTGCATAGCCAAGTCGATCGGGATAGCGAACGACAAACCCATAAAGCCGCCAGATGTGGAGAAGATCTGAGAGTTGATCCCTACAACCTCTCCTTTCATGTTAAAGAGCGGACCGCCAGAGTTTCCAGGATTTACAGCAACGTCAGTCTGAATAAACGGAACATATTGGTCGCTTGGGAGATCGCGTGATACAGCAGACACGATACCTGCGGTGACGGTATTGTCTAGCCCAAAGGGGCTCCCAATGGCGGCCACCCATTCGCCGACCTTCACCTTGGAGGAGTCCCCTATCTGTACAACGGGGAGATCTTTGGCATCGATTTTCACGATGGCAATATCGGTTTTCGTGTCGGAGCCAAGCACTTTGCCTTTGAATTCACGCTTGTCTGTGAGGCGAACGATCAATTCGTCAGAGTCCTCGACGACGTGGGCATTCGTCATAATGATGCCATCCGACGAGAGGATAAAGCCAGACCCCGTTCCGCGTTGTTCTGGGATGACCTGCTGTCCGCCAAAGCCACCAAAGTCGAAGGGAATGCCAAAGTGGCGAAAGATTTCTGCACCGCGTTCATCAAAACCCGGCGGTAACCCATTCCCTTGAACCTTGCGAGCCTTTCGGATTGTTTGAATATTGACAACAGCCGGTCCATTTTTTTCAACAAGACTGACAAAATCGGGGAGTTGTCCCTGCGACTGTGTCTCGACGCTACTGATGATGGCCGCCTCTGCAGGCGCAACGTTTGTAAGGGAGGAGAGCCCCAGCACAGCCATCACAGCCAAAGCAATGGACGTACGAGCAGAAATTTTCGACAGCATTGTAGTGAACTCCACCAGAGTTAAATGTGTTAGTAAGTTGTGGTTTTTGCAATGAGAATACTCTAGTACATCTTGCTCTTAGAAGGTTTTCTGAGGCGCGTAACCCTTGCCGTAAAGACGTTAAGTTTGTAACAAAATGGTCCCAATGCGCTCTTGTAACGGCGGTTTTCATTGGGCTGTGAAGGGGCTGTTTGAGTGGCTCTAACTCGATTGGCCTATCACAAAAAACTCTATCTTTTTGAGTGTGCTTTGAGGTATTTTGGCAAAATAGGTCAATTGAATTCACCTTTTGTTTCCCCCTTCTCCGCAATCAAATTGCGAAAGATGCAGATCATGAATTCATTTTTCAATGGCTTGATAGTAGCCCCTTTTGCTACTATTTTTGGGCTCTCTGTGGCTTTTGCACAGGATTCATCGAGCGGCCCAACTTGGAAGCTAAGCGCCTCTCGGGTGATCTATGTAGAAGGTTCTCCGTCGGAGACGCTGTGGCTGACTAATACAAGTGACAGACCATGGTTGGTATCGGCTGCCGTTTTCCAAACGGACAGCAAGGCAGAGGCAAGTCTGACCAAATCCGACTCATTGCTAGCGGATCCACCCTCGGCCACCGTCTTCCCAGGCAAACGTTTCGCTGTGAAATTGGTTTGGGTGGGGGATAACGCCTCATGGCAGCTGCCAGTGGAGCGGTTGGAGCGGTTACGTTTAAAACTGCTACCAGCCAAAGACGGTGGCACTTCAGAGCAAACCGATAAGGTTGATATGCAATTGGCTGCTGAACTGTGGATCAAAGTGTTTTTACGTCCCAAGATGTTGGCCACGGATGAAAGTCCACGCACGATCGAGGTGGACTGCGAAGGTAGCAGTAGGCTGAGTGCGCTCAATCTGACGCCTTATTGGATTACTTTGCGTTCACTCAAGTCGACTACGAGTGAATTGATTGATCCTCAATCGCCTGCTCCGACGTTGGCACCACAGAGCCGTCAAGAGTTATCGACAGTTGCACCGTGCCAAGCTCCACTCGTGGGGCGAGAAATTGATGATTATGGTTTCTCACGAGCGCTTGCCGCCGTGAAAGTTTTGACCAAATAAGGGATGTGTTTTCGTGGGCATAGTGGGACTCGGTGCGCGAAGGACTGTGGACGTTGATTTTATGATGTTGATGACAAAATTCAAGCATGCTGTCGCAAGAGTGGCCTTTGCCATGGTTGTAATGGTGCTCGGACTTGGGAGTGCGGCTTTGGTTAAGGCAGCAGTAACCATTCCAGACCCCAGCACGTGGAGCTATAACTCGCAGGACGGCATCCTTTGGCAAGGGGATATGATTGAGGTGTCGCTCAGTGGCCAGATGGCCCCTAACAAAACGATTGCGGTAGTCGTCTCGACCAATACGGTGAAGGCTCAGTCGCTCCCCATTAACCTAGGGCAGTTCTACTTCACGCTCGTGGGGGATCTGACGTTTAGGAATTTAACGTCGGGGCAGGAGTATAGCTGGCACTCGGATGAGCCGCTATCAACGAGTACAACCGCTTTGCGAGCGGGTAGCCAAGTGGTTCAGGTGTTATCAAGTCTCAAAACATTGATGAGCGGAGCTCAGAATGTGTCTGTCATGGGATCCGTGCGTCCCGTGCTGATTTGCCAGCAGGTGCCGTGTATGTATAGCGCAACGATTCGGGTGCCTGACATTACACTAACCTTTGCCATCGTAGAGAATGGTGTCTATTTCCCTGCGCCCAAATTGATTAATGGCAGCACATTACGACTACAGTCTGATTGTTCTATGGATATCTCGCCGACGCGCATCAATTTTGGAGCGGTGAGCCGACAGAGTAGTGGCTCGATGCTCGCGAGCGCCTCCACGCGGGTGACAGCTGGGTGTCGCGTGATGCCTGATGGTGCAAGTGGAGTGTTTATCACGCTCAAACCGCAGAGTCAGGATGCCTCAGATTCGACGTTAGCATTGGTGGGCAAAGAGGGGCTTGGCGTACGGTATACGCTCAATAATGCAGCTGCCGTTTGCACGCGTAGTGCGGCTCTCTCTTACAACGTGGAGCACCGCCTCTCGGATATGACAGCTCGTTCGGATGACTTTTACGGCACAGGGAAAATTAACTGGGCACTCTGTCAGACGAGCGATTATGTTCCTGCTGGTAGTTTTACAGGTCGGGTTGATTACGTCTTGAAAATCGACTGACACTTTTTCCGTGAGCGACTGTCTAGCGTCCTAGAAGATTGTTGCTCTGGTGGGCGTATTTTGTTCGATGGTGCTTAACGTCGCTCACGCGTGGCATGGAGGGCAGTGAGTCGCGCGTCTCTGCTTCAACAGTAGGAAGCGGAGTATGTGAGGTTTGTGTTGAGAGTCTGGTTTGCAACTTTCGTTGCGCCTTTGTGCTTTGCCTTCGGCACTCGGTGCACAGCAGAGATAGAGAGGCAACAAGCAAATCACAATCGGGACTGTCAAAAGTAAGAGTCACCAAAGCGAATGCCAAATATCACACAGTAGATGAATGGATAATGCTATCTGCAACCACACTAGCGTAATAAGTAGCTGGGCGATCGGCAAGCACTAGGAGTGTGTTCTTCGCTGATTCCGCCCACTACGCTTGCTCTTCGGTGAGGCTGTTAGGCTTCCAAAACGGTGGAAGGACAGTACAGCATATTGACTAGCGCCGTGAGCAGAGCAAGGTGTCAGTGAGCGTTCTCGATTACGTGTCTTTCTGAGCTGCGCCGAGCTTAGGCAGTGTGATGCGGAAAGTTGTGCCGCGCCCATCTAAACCGTCGGCTATTTCAATGTGACCATGATGGATGTCCACAATGCGTTTGACGATAGCAAGCCCCAATCCCGTGCCAGACGTTTGTGTGCCCAGTGCACGATAAAAACGGTCAAAGACGCGTTGGCGCTCATTTTCTGCGATACCTGGGCCGTTGTCAGCAATTTCAATCACTGCATTTGACCCCGTCTCTGTCCGCGTGCGGATTTCAATGCGGCCGCCAGTAGGCGTGTAGCGGATGGCATTGTCGGTGAGGTTAGCCATCATCAGTCGGACAGCATCTTCCATCCCTTCTGTGGCGGCAGGCTCCGCCACGGCGCGCACATCGATGCTTTTCTCGGCTGCAATCGAGGCCATCTCTTCTGCTACGCTTGCAGCGAGACTCTCTAGTCGAACGGTTGTGAGAGATTTAGCGCAGGACTCTGGATCGAGCCTTGCGAGCGTCAGTAGTTGCTGAACAAGGCGCGTGGCGCGGTTAATCCCTTCGTTGATTTTGGCAAAGCTTTTTTCCTGTGCTTCAGGTGTTTTAGCTCGCTGTGCGAGTGCGACTTGAATCTTGAGCCCAGTGAGCGGCGTGCGCAACTCGTGTGCTGCGTCGCTTGCAAAGCGTTGCTGAGCAGAGAGGCTTTCTTTGAGGCGCTCTAACAGATCGTTGATGGCCTTGACAAGGCCAGCAAGTTCTGTGGGGAGGCCTTTGGTCGAGATGGGCTCAAGCGATGTGGGAGAACGACGTGCCACAGAGCGCGCTGTGCGCTCGAGCGGCGCTAGCCCGTCGCCCACGACGACCCAAACAGCGATGCAGATGAAGGGGAGCAAGAAGCAGAGCGGTTGCAAAATTCGGAACGCACTCGCGACGGCTAACTCCGTTCTGACTGCAGTGTCTTGCCCGACGGTGATAATGAGTGGGCCGGCCGCTACGCTATAGGAGCGCCATGTGGTTCCGTCAAGTTTACTCGTGGAAAAGCCTGGACTATCCGCAAGCGGTAGATGCTGATTACCTTCGCGAACCCAGACCGAATTGGTCATGGAGTCATAAACCTGCACGATGATGTGGTAGCTCTGTGCGTCGCCCACGATCGTGAGATGGTCAGGGCGAGTACCACCCGCGATTGCTGTTAAGACGGACTCTCGGAGCGACTCTGCAGTCTCCTTAAGATGGGTATCGAGAAAGTGGCTGAACTCTGCTTGCGCAGAGAAAAAGGTCGCAGCCACTGTCATGGATCCAGCAACAATCATCGCGCCGATGAGGGTGAGCAGAAGCTTCTTGCGAATGGAACGCATAATTGTGTTTTGGGCTCACTTAGGTTTCAAGCACGTACCCGACGCCACGCACTGTTTTGATGGCGCTTTCAGAGAGCTTCTTTCTGAGATGGTGGATATGTACTTCGATGGCGTTGGATCCCACAGAGGTGTCCCAGTTGTAGAGGCGATCCTCCAGTTGAGAGCGACTCCAAACTACTCCTTCACGCTCCGCGAGCGCGACAAGCAATGCATACTCCTTCGAGGACAAAAGCACCGACTCCCCTTTGTAGGTCACTTCACGAGTGGCTGGGGCGATTCTGAGTTCGCCGCGCTCGATGATCGGGTCAGAGCGTCCAGCACTACGTCGCACCAAGGCGCGAACACGAGCCACCAGTTCATCGAGGTCATAGGGCTTGACCAGGTAGTCGTCGGCTCCGCTGTCGAGTCCCTTGATACGGTCGTCGACCGTATCGCGTGCCGTCGTCACGAGCACAGGTGTAGAAATGTGCTCGCTACGTGCCTCCTTCAGCACTTGAAGGCCGTCTTTACCAGGCAAGCCTAAGTCGAGAATGACGAGATTGAAGGGAGTAGTCTTAAGAGCAAGAAGCGCTGAGTTCCCATCGCTGACCCAGTCGACGGCGTAACCCTCCATTTGCAGGAAGCTGACGACACCTTCACCGATCATGTCATCGTCTTCTACGACCAGAATTCTCATAGTGCAGTACTCCTAAGCGGAAAAGCGTTAGCGACAACGCGTCTAAGACTAAAAACTAAGACAGTTAGTCTTTAGCGCGTTGCAGTCGGACACGAAAGCGATGAACGATCATACGCAGGACGGTCCCGCAGATGAGGCTGAGCAATACCCAGCCAGGAAGATGCAGGCGAACGGCAATTAACTGGTTTGTCGTGCTGAGTAACGTCGCAAGGCCAGCACTCAGCGGGTAGATCCATAGTAGCAACCAGCTAAGCGTTATTGCCGCTGAAATGACCATCCCCCGCATGCTTTGTGACATATCCGGCAAAAGTCCTTTAAAGGCGGCAACGCGGTTATCGGTGGGAATCTGTGCTATCAGCCAAGCTCGCACTTCTCTGCGCCAGTCTACCTCGTGTCCCTGTCCTGTTATTGTATAAGGGTTGGGCTGGTTTTGCGGTTTTCTTTTCTGTGTGTGACCGCTTAGCATGGCTAAGAGGAGCCAGCGTGCTAACAGTACTCCAGCGGCGCTACAGCTTGCAGCAGGGAGAGGGCTAGTAAACCCTGCGGCAACGAGTAGAATGCTCGTCAGAAGTGCGGCCTCTGCGTCGAGCACGCCCACGAGCAGCAGACCTAGCGGCCAAATGTCATAGAACCAAGTCATCACGAGGGATCCATCATGAGTGAAAACAATCTTCCGCAATTATATGAACCCCCAAGTGGAGCGCTGTTTGTCACACATGTTGTCTATGCATTGCACCTTTGCTCGATAGCGCTTGGCGTGCTAACGGGCGCGAGCATAGCAGGAGCATTTGTGTTTTCATGGCCAAGTGTGATCGCGGTCATTCTCAACTATATCTTCCGCGCTGATGCAAAAAACACATATGTCTACACACACTATCTCTGGCAGATCAAGACTTTTTGGGGTGCCTTTTGGTGGATTGTGCTGGTTTTCCTTTTGGGGGCACTTTTGCTACTCGTCGGTATCGGCTTGATTATTTATTGGGTAGGGTTCTTTGTGCTTGGTATTTGGGTCGCCTACCGTATTATCTACGGTTGGATCAAACTCTTTAACCACGAGGGGCTGTTGCTGAAGTAGACGTAGCTCACCTTACCCTCAAGGAAAAAAGATCATGGCATTAGGCGCAACCGTGTATAAGGCCACGGTGGATATTTCAGATTTAGATCGTTCCTATTACGCAAAGCATGTGCTGACTGTTGCGAGACATCCTTCTGAGACCGAGGAACGGTTGATGTTACGGGTGCTCGCCTTTTGTCGACATGCCGGTGAGCGTACGGAGTTTGGACGCGGGCTGTCGACTGAAGGTGAGCCTGCGCTTTGGGAGTTGGACGATACGGGGGCGATTGCGGAATGGGTTGATGTGGGCTGGCCTGATGTGAAGCAGGTGAGAAGGGCTGCAGGGCGTAGTGCTGCAGTGACGATCTTTACTTACGATGAAGCACGTTATGTGCTTTGGTGGGAACAGAATGCAGGAGAGTTCAGTAAGATCGACAAACTCTGCGTGATCGCTGTGGACGATGCCTTTGTTGCAGCGCTCGCAGCGATGGCTGACAGAAACATGCGACTTGCGGTGACCATACAGGACGGCGTGGCCTGGGTGAGTGATGATGCGCGCTCGGTCGAAGTCACCTTTAAGGTGCTTAAAGAGACGAATAGTCGTTGGTAAGGTCTCAACTGGTAGAAAAGGCAGGCGCCACGTGGACGAGACTCCAGATCTAGAGTCGCGCCCACGCGGCGCTTTTGCTGTGGTGTTCTTAGTGACGCAGGCTGTCGGCCATGCGCCAAAAAGCCCCCTCAAGCATGAGGCGCAACTTGGGGTCGGCGATCGTATCGTCTAGCGCAATACGCATGCAGTGCATCCATTCATCACGGGCTACGCCGCTAATCGGGATGCTTTGGTGTTTTTCCCGCAGCATGGGCATGCCATGCCGTTCGAGATAGAGTGCAGGGCCGCCCATCCAACCAGAGAGAAATTCGATCATGCGTTGCTCGTAGTAATCGAGACTCTCAGGATAGAGGCTGCGTAGTCTTTGGACTTCAGGACGGGTTCTAAGCGCTTCGATATACGCCTTAACAAGTTTCCTCAGCCCTGCCTCTCCGCCGATTAACTGGTACAGAGATTCCGGCACGGTAGGTTCGTCCTTAGAGAAAGATCTTCCAAGCCCCTAGAGCGAGCGCAACCCAGCCAACAAGTGGATGTAGCAGAATGCGCAGCACTCGGTGCTCGGGCGTAAAACCGAAGCCGTAAAGCCAAAGTAAGCTCATACCGTAGAGCATGAGTTCCAGCCAGCCGTGGGGTACTGAGGCGCTATCTGGCGCAATGGCGCGTGGATAAAGTACGATCAGCACCATCACGGTGGCAGCTGCTGCGAGAGAAAGCACTCGCAGCAGTCCATTGGTCGGCTTGGTGTTTGTTTGTTGGGAAGCAGTCTTAGTCATCGTTGCGCGTCGCGATCAATTCCATGGTCACGGCGAAAAGCAGTGCGAAGGCAACGGCAAAAGCCCAGTAGAAATAAGTCATTGAAGGTTTCCTTTTGTTCTGTGTCCCGCTCCACCAGCGCCGAGGCGCTAGTGGAGACGGAAACCGTTTGGACAGAACACCCAATTAGTAGAGGGTGTGGGAGTTCTTTTCAATGTAATGCTCGTTGAGCTTACCGCTCATCACCTTGTAAGCCCAGCCCGTGTAGATCACAACGAGCGGCAGGAAGATGAGCGTCACGAGAAGCATGACTTCCAGCGTGAGTTGCGAGCTCGTGCAGTCCCAAATCGTCAAGGAGCTGTTGGGCGAGCTTGAGCTCGGCATGATGAAGGGGAACATGCCAACAAGCGGGGTGAGGATGACGCCCAAAAGCGTGAGCGAGGAGCAGATGATTGCTTTGCCGCCAGCAAGACTGCGAGCCATCACCACGCCGCCAAAGCAACCAAGGATGGCCACAGCTGGCACAAGCCAAAGAACAGGGTAGGCCGAGAAGTTCGAGAACCAAGCCCCCTGCTGCAGCTCCACCGTCTTGGCGAGCGGATTGGCAGGGCCGGCTGGGTCAAGACCCGAAACCGCCACATACCCGTCGACACCAACATAAACCCAGATGCCCGCGAGCACGAAGAGAACGGCAGTGAGCAAGCCAGCGACCGTCGAGACGGCGCGCGCACGAGCCTGCAAGTCACCTTCGGTGCGAAGCACGAGGTAGTTTGCACCGTGGAAGAGGAACATGCAGAGCGAGACGACACCGCAGACCAAGCCGAGCGGGTTCAGCAAGCCGAAGAAGTTACCCGTGTAGACCGGACGCATCGTCTCTTCGACGATATGGAAAGGCACGCCCTGTAGGAGGTTGCCGAAGGCCACGCCGAAGATAATCGGGGGAACGGCAGAGCCCAAAAAGAGCAGCCAATCCCAAGAGTTGCGCCAGCTTGTGGCAGCAACCTTGGAGCGGTAGTCAAAGGCAACCGGACGGAAGATGAGAACCATCAACACAACGAGCATTGCCCAGTAAAAACCAGAGAATGCCGTTGCGTACATGAGTGGCCACGCAGCAAACATGGCGCCACCGCCTGTCAGCAGCCACACTTGGTTACCGTCCCAGTGCGGAGCCACGGAGTTGATCATCACACGGCGTTCATTGTCGTTCTTGCCCAAGAACGGCAGCAGAGCGCCAACACCCATGTCCTGGCCGTCCATGATGGCAAAACCGACGAGTAGTACGCCGATAAAGAGCCACCAGATGACCTTGAGAATTTCATAATCGATCATGTTTAATCCTCCAGTGGCTTACTTCTGTTCAAAGTGATAGCGGCCGGTACCAAGGGTGCTCGGACCCTTGGAGCCGAAGCGGATCATGAGCCACATTTCCACGACGATAAGCGCGGAGTAAAGCACGCAGAAGCCGAGCAGGGAGCCAGCCACTTCCGCTGCAGAGAGCGAAGAGACCGAGAGGTGCGTCGGCAACGTGTTGAAGATGGTCCAAGGCTGACGGCCAAATTCGGCAACAAACCAGCCGGCTTCATTTGCCAACCAAGGAAGCGGCATCACGAGAAGCGCAATACGCAGGAACCAAGGTTTGTTGGCGAGGGAGTTCTTCATGGAGAAGATCAAGCCGAGCAGGAAGACGAGGGCTGTCACCAGACCACAAGTCACCATCAAGCGGAACGCGAAAAACATCGGCGCGACGGACGGAACCGTATCGCGAGCGGCCTGCTTGATCATTTCAGGCGTGGCCTTCGTGACATCGTCGGTGTACTTCTTGAGCAACAAGCCAAAGCCAAGATCCTTCTGAACTTTGATGAAATCGTTCTTGATGGTTTCGTTGCTCGGATCCTTACGTAGCTGAGCTAGCAGTTCAACAGCCTTTTGACCGTTGACGATGCGGGCTTCACTTTCTGCGATGATGCTCTTGATGCCAGGAATATCGGTCGAGAGCGAGCGCGTGCCGAGAATACCAAGCAGGTACGGGAAGTTAATTTCCGCAACATTGCTCTGCGTCTTGTCATCAGGGATGGCAAAGAGCGTCACGGGTGCAGGGGCAGGATGCGTTTCCCAAAGCGCTTCCATAGCAGCAATCTTCGAGGGCTGATCGCGCGTCACAAGGTAAGCGGATTCGTCACCCATGTGCAGGGTGAGGAACGAAGCGATAATGCCGAACGCGGCAGCAAGACGGAAGGAGGACTTAGCAAACTCAACGTCACGGCGACGCAAGAGGTAGAACGCTGAAATGCTCATGACAAAGACAGCACCCGTCATGTAGCCACCAGCAACCGTATGCGCGAACTTAGCCTGAGCCCATTCATTGGTAATGACGGCCCAGAAGTTCGTCATCTCCATACGCATCGTGGTGAAGTTGAATTCACTACCGACCGGGTTCATCATCCAAGCATTGGCGATGAGAATCCACATGGCCGAGAGGTTCGTACCCAAGGCCATCATGACAGTAGCAAAGAGGTGCTTACCTTTGCTGAGGCGATCCCAACCAAAGAAGAAGAGACCGACAAAGGTCGACTCAAGGAAGAAGGCCATAAGCCCTTCAATAGCGAGCGGCGCACCGAAGATGTCGCCCACGTAGTGGGAGTAGTAGGCCCAGTTCGTACCGAACTGGAACTCCATGGTAATGCCAGTGGCCACACCAAGGGCAAAGTTAATGCCGAAAAGCTTGCCCCAGAATCGGGTCATGTCTTTGTAGACTTGCTTGCCGGTCACGACGTAGGCCACTTCCATAGCAACCAACATAAAGGACAGTCCCAGGGTCAGCGGGACAAAGAGGAAGTGATACATCGCGGTGGCTGCAAACTGCAGGCGTGACAGGTCAACAAGATCAGATGGGATCATTGAGGACTCCAGATGTAGTTGAGAATGATGTTTTTATTTGGGGGAGCGGTCTGCTGCTGTCTCATGCCCCAGAAAGTTATCGCTGACGCTAGTGGGCGTCACCGAAGGGCGATACTCTGGACTAAAGAAAAAGTACCAGAGCCCAAAGATGAACAGCAGCTTCAAGGCAATAACGACTGCTATTTCAAGTAGCAGCTTGGAGTTTCGATATTTCTTGAGGTTATCGTTCATTTTTCTTCTTGTGGACAGTTGTCGACGTTTCCAACTCCCTCATAGTAAGGGATATTCCTGACTTATTTTGAAGTACGAGTAGATGTAACCCGACGTAAATTTGACTTTTGATCAGATGATGTGACACTATAACTGCCATAGTGACAACAAGGTGGCACATATGGCGGTTCAATCTGAGATAAAAGCCTTAATGGATTCCCTCGCAGAGCCCAGACTTCTTATTCGTGAGGACTTCTCCGTTGCTTATGCGAATGTGGCTTTTGTGCACCGTTATGGGCAGCGCGACTATGAGGGACGGCCTTGCCATGAGGTGGTATTCCACTCAGGTCGGCGCTGTTCGGCTTGCGGAGAGGTTTGCCCGCTTGAGCAGAGCATGGTTTCGCGTCAGACAGAGGATGTCTACCGCCGTCAGGTAACCCTTTCTGGCACGCGATTTGTTGAACTCTCTGTCACGCCTATTGTTAAAGCTGACGGCGCCCCTGTCTTTTATATGGAGACGGTTCGAGATACTGAAGCCATGGGCGGACAGCTACGTCGCGCTGGGCTGGTGACAAAGTCTTTGGCCGTCAAGCGTCTGTTGCCGAAAATAGCGGCTCTCGTTCCGCTCGATGTACCTGTGTTGCTATCGGGGGAAACGGGCACGGGCAAGGAAGTCTATGCGAGGGTCATCCATGAGAATTCCCGTCGTGCTTCGCAGCCATTTTTACACTTGGAGTGTTTGACGCTTACTGAAGAAAAGCTTGGCCGAGAGCTTAATGAAACCTTTGGGGAAGGGCTTGCTGGTGGAACGTTGTACCTCTCAGACGTGGCAGAATTGACACCTGAGATGCAGACTGGGGTCTTGCAACTCCTTAAGAGCGGACGCTACATCACAAGTGAAGGAGGCACGGGAGAAAAGGCTGACATACGACTCGTGTTTGGTACGCAGTTTGATCTGCGTAACTTGGTTGAACGCGGTCGCTTCAATGAAGAGCTTTTTTATCGACTTGCTGTGGGGCGGCTGAACATTCCTCGACTCCACGAAAGACGCGAGGACATCCCTGAGCTCTGCCGGCTCATTTTGCAGGAGGCGCCTGGCGGGCGAGAGCGCGCGCTCACGGACGATGCCTTAGCTGAACTGATGAGCCGAGAATGGCCAGGGAATGTGGCAGAATTGCAGGCGGTACTGCACCGTGTATCCATCTTTTCAAAAGGGGAGGCCATTAACCGAGAGGACGTTTTGAGCGAGCTTGGCTATGTCAATGCGCGTCGAGGCTCCCCAGAGGTCTCACGTAGCGAGCGTCTCAATGACGATCAGTACCTGAGAAATTTACTTGACAGCTGGCAAGGGTCTCGTCAGGAGCTTGCCCGTGAGCTTGGTATCAGTGTGCGCACACTGTACCGACAGATCCGAAAATTAGGACAGGATAACCATGAGGCATGACATGAAAATTGGCGGCGACCTTGACCGTCTGAAGTTCCGTCTGTTGCCTGGGGAGGATCGCGCCTATATTGCGCGTCTTCGCTCTCGTGTCGTCTACAGCACGATGTCTGCTCAGGGTGAGCCGTATGGCTCGATCGTGCTCTTTCATGGTGTGGGTTCCAATGCGAGTCGTTGGGAGGAGTTTGTTGAGCGCACGCCGCTCAAACAGCACTGGCAACTGATTCGCATGGATTTGCGGGGTCACGGTAGTAGTGAGACGAAAGCGCCAGGTACACTAGAGAACCATGCAGAAGACGCAGTGGCGATTCTTGATGCGTTAGGGTTACAAAAGGCTGTTTTCATGGGACATAGTCTTGGAGCGCATATCGCACTCACAGTTGCCCAACGGTACCCGCAACGCGTACAGGCGCTTGTGCTAGTGGATCCCCTCATTGAAGACGCGCTTACGCCTGCAGCCAAGAAAAAGCGCGCGTGGCGCCCGTTACTGCGCGCCATTGAGTGCGTCGCCCGTGTGGCCGGGTGCTTGGGTATTCGTCGCCGCATGCCCTTTTACAGCCTACGTGCACACGACGAAAAGGCGCGTGAGATGCTAGCGCAGGGTGGCGGCGCGCTTGAAGCGTTCATCAAGGAGTATTCTTCGCCCTTTAAGGATCTCGGGCATATTCATGTCGCAGACTATACACGCGACCTATTGGAAATCAGTCGTATCTCTCCAAGCATCGACGGTTTTCAAGGCCCTGTATTGGTTGTGGCATCGAGCTCAGGGAGAATTACGTATCCAGAGAAGATGCGCTCTTGGACGAGCACGCTAGCAGCGGGGGAGATGGCTACGGTGAACTGTGTGCATTGGCCTTTTACCGAGTGCCCAGAGGAGATTAGTCGTATCGTGCAGGATTGGATTTCACGCGCCTGTGTTGCGCGCCACGAAGCTTGATGCGTGGGTCCCGACGATGTGAGCGAGCTACGCAGCAGGGGCGTGAAGAGGCAAGCGACAAAAAAAGAGACCTGCAGGCTCAACGGCCAACAGGTCTCGGTTCAAGGCAATCGTGCTTTCAGTTACTGTGCAGCGGCTGCAGGCGCAGAAGACGGAGCTTCTGGCTGAGACTCTTCATCTTCACGATTGAGAACAATACGTACGATGGGTGGTGCAACTGCAGCATCTTCTTCGCTCAACCCCCAGAGCTGCAGAAGTTCTGCTTGGGAAGGAATACCTTCCCCTTTACGTGCACGCCGCGCTAGTAGGGCAGCACGTACGACTTTTTCAACAATTTCGAGCGGTAGACAATTCAGATCGGTAAATTCGATAGCGCAACGAGCGGGGTTAATGACGTCGTATGTGTCCTTGAATTCTTCGATGACGTTTTTTTCAGCAACGTAAAGCGTCAGTGCCTTGTCCTGAGACTCCACCGCAAAGAGGGGCCCGTCCAGTTCATAAAAGGCCAATCCGAAACGCATGCTTTCGCGTACACCGCGAGCTGAGCGTCGGATCATGCTGCAGACTCGCGCCATAGCAACGCGTCGATCGTTTGGAAGGCTCTGAAGGTAGCCTCCGACCGTCGTAGCGGCAGGTACCATGTGTTGCTTCTCCGTAATGACGAAATACAGACCTTTAATTTTATCAAAACTTGTCGTCTATTCCTAGTTGAATGCGGAGATTAATCGTTCGAAGGAGCGTTGGTGAGGCTTCAACCGCTAGGTGAGTCAGTGTATGGCAGCGTGGTTGCCTCGTTTTTCGTGAGCGCCGCAATGCCCAGTGGGAGACGACTTCACGAGATCCTCCAAGAAGACGGTGGTCATCCATATGTGCCGCTTTAGGCGGGAGCAGATTGGGCTCTGGGCGAGCGTAGTAATGTTGAGCCGTTCAGCTCTTCTTAGCGCCACAGTGTCATACGGGCCTGGTAGCGGACGCGAAGCTGTTGCCCCGCTTGGCCAGCGCTACAGCCATCGGCAGGAATCCCGCCTTCGGCCGCACGTCGCGTAATATAAAGCACCCCCTTGTAAGCAGGCTCATTGGTGTAGGTTTGCGCTTCAAAAAGGACGTCAGGCAGGTTTGTGGAACCTCGTCTTTCGATCAGTGTTGGCGAACGTAATTCAATGTGTGTGCCGCTTTTCGTGACGAGACGGCTACGCGGAAGGAGTTCTGCAATAGGCTCGGCTTTTTCATTGGTGAGCTTGCCGCTCGTGTTGATGAAGCGCCAGTAAAACCCTTTTTTATCTCGAGAACAAACGAAGAGATTGACGCCATCAATGCGCCACTGATGGATAGCGGTTTTGCCTTTTAGCGGTAAGAGCGCGGCCTCTTCCGAGTTGCCACTTCCCTCGCCTCCAGGGAGTGTGCTACAGGCAGCAACCAGTAGGGTGCTTGTAGCGGTGAAAAAGGTTCGTAGAACAGTCTTTCTCTCGAGTATCATAGCTAGGCTCCAAAACAGAGGCCTGAGGCGAAACTTCTCTTTTAGGGGGCAACCTATTTTGTTGCCCTTCCGATTAAGAACTAGTTACACAGGTGGGCTAGTCAAATCGTCCGAAAGCGTGAAGAATGGGATCAAACATAGCCTCTGATCCTTATTAATATAAAGAGCAGAACCCACAAATACAAATCATGCGCGCTGCAGCGCAACGACCTTGATCCATGCGCATGAACCAAAAGACCGAGCACACGCTGCTCAGCTCGGACTACGACACATTAGGGGATACGAGTGTTACAGATAAGAATTCATGGCCGTGGAGGCCAGGGGGTCGTGACAGCCGCCGAAATGCTCGCTCTAGCCGGATTTATGGAAAAACACCACGCGCAAGCGTTCCCGAGCTTTGGCTCGGAGCGCACGGGGGCGCCCGTGGTGGCTTTTGCGCGCCTAGGACCAAAAGAAATCCGCGTTCGCGAACCTGTGTTGGAGCCTAACGTGGTGCTGGTGCAGGATAGAACGCTCCTTGATAGCGTCAACGTCTTTGAAGGGTTGCAAAAGGATGGGTATGTGTTGATTAATACCGATAAAACCGTGGAGCAACTTGGCTTAGCGGAGTTTGCAAAGACGTTGCCCCCTGGGCACTTGCGAACGGTGCCTGCGACGCGCTATGCCCTAGAGAAAATTGGTCGCCCGCTACCTGGGGCGGGCATGCTGGCCGGTATGGCGGCGATGACGGGCATGATGAAGCTTGAAAGTGTGATTGCCGCGTATAACGAAAAGTTCAAAGGACGCATTGCCGAGGCTAATGCTGAAGTCGCGCGTCTTGCCTATGAATTTATTAAGGGAGGGGAAGACCATGCTCAAGCAGCTTGAAGGTAGTCAGGGGGTTGCGCAAGCCGTGGCGCTTTGTCGCCCTGATGTCGTTTGTGCTTATCCAATTTCTCCGCAGACTCACATTGTGGAGGCGCTTGGCGCCATGTGCCGTCAAGGAAAATTGGAAAACTGCGAGTACATTAATGTTGAGAGCGAGTTTGCTGCGATGAGCGTTGCAATAGGCGCATCCGTCGCTGGCGGTCGTGCCTATACGGCCACGGCTTCGCAAGGCCTGCTTTTTATGGTGGAAGCGGTCTATAACGCGGGCGGCCTTGGGCTACCCGTGGTCATGACGGTGGCCAACCGTGCCATCGGCGCACCGATCAACATTTGGAATGATCACTCTGACTCCATGAGTCAGAGAGACTGCGGTTGGATTCAGCTCTTTGCTGAGACCAACCAAGAGGCACTCGATTTGCATATCCAGGCGTTTAAGATCGCTGAAGAAGTCTCCATTCCAGTCATGGTTTGCATGGATGGGTTTGTGTTGACGCATGCATTTGAGCGGATGGATGTCCCCACGCAAGAAGAAGTTGACGCTTTCCTGCCGCCCTACGAGCCGCGCCAAGTTATGGATCCAAAGAATCCTTATTCAATTGGTGCAATGGTTGGTCCAGAGGCCTTTACGGAGGTGCGCTATCTGGCGCACCGAAAGCTGACAGAGTCTCGGGCTGTGATTGAGCGTGTTGCTGAAGAGTTTAAGGCGCGCTTTGGCCGCGCCTCCGGTGGGTTGCTGTCAACTTACCGTATGGACGATGCACAACTCTGTATTTTTGCCATGGGTTCGCTTCTTGGTACGATCAAGGACACCGTGGATGATCTGCGAGAGACGGGACTCAAAGTGGGGGTTGTGGGGTTGACTTGCTTCCGCCCATTCCCCTTTGAAGCAGTGCGTGAGGCGCTCAAGGGGGTCAAGAAAGTCGTGGTGATCGACAGAATGATCGGCGCGGGCGATGGTGGCGCGGTGGCACTCGATGTGATGAAAGCGCTTAAAGGACTGCCGATTGAACAGTACTCTCTTATTGCAGGCTTAGGTGGTCGCGCCGTGAGCCGTCAGTCATTTTCGGAAGCTTTCCGAATGGCTTATGAGCAGGGACTGCCCGAGGATCCGTATTTCTTAGACCTTGACCGAGAGCTCGTTCAACAACAGCTTGATCGCGAAGCGGCTGCCCGTCACACGGGGCCTGTGGCTGAAGCGATGAATCGCGATGTACATATGCGAAAACTCGCTGCCGGGGAGGAACTCTGATGACTGAAATCGTTCACTTCTACCAAACTGGGACGTTTACGATCGGCAACCGTTTACTCGGTGCCGAGGAGCGCTCTATCCAAGCGAGTATGGATCGTACTAACTCGCTGAATTCAGGGCACCGTGCCTGTCAGGGGTGCGGTGAAGCACTGGGCGCTCGTTATGCTGTCGACGCGGCCATCAAAGCGGTCAACGGTAATTTGGCTGCAGCCAATGCGACGGGCTGTCTTGAGGTGTTTTCGACACCATACCCGGAAACCAGCTGGCAGTTGCCGTGGTTTCATTCGCTTTTTGGAAATACGGCGGCAGTTGCAACCGGAATGGCGGCCGCGTACAGAATGCGTGCAAAAAAAGCAGGTGTAGAGCCGACGCGTGTCATTGCAATGGGCGGTGACGGCGGTACGACGGACATTGGCTTTGGGTGCCTTTCGGGGATGTTTGAGCGTAACGATGACGTGCTCTATATCTGTTACGACAATGAGGCCTATATGAATACGGGGGTGCAGCGAAGTTCAGCGACGCCGCCCACAGCACGCACCGCCACGACGATGCCGCTTGGCGCGGAACCTGGTGCCGAATGGGGGCAGGGGAAAAACGTTCCGTTGATCGCAATGGCTCACGGTATTCCTTATGTCGCTACTGCGACGGTGGCGGACTTGCGAGACCTTGAAAGAAAGGTCACGCGTGCGATGAGCTTTCACGGCGCCCGTTACATTCATATCCTTGTGCCGTGCCCGCTTGGTTGGGGTAGCGCCAGTGGCGTGACCGTGACGCTTGCCCGTCTGGCCTATCAGTCGGGGCTTTATCCCGTGTTTGAGGCCGAGTATGGGAAGGTTACTCGCGTCAACAAGATTCGGCGCCCTGTACCCGTTGCTGAGTACCTTAAGCCCCAGAAGCGCTTTGCGCATCTGTTTGGCAAAAATAGTGATCCGACCATCCTCAAGCGTATGCAGGCGCTTTGTGACCGCAATATCGAGGAGTACGGTCTGCTGCAAGAAGATGACGAGGCTGAGGTTTCGCCCGTTGCTGTGCAGGCTGATGAACGCGCCGGCATCATCTAAAGGGACAAGTCATGAATAAGCCTTTTGCAATTACTCTTGATGTGGGTTCGTCGCTTGCGAACCGTACAGGTACGTGGCGTACGCTACGGCCAGTTTATGTCAACCGGTTGCCGCCCTGTAATGCTAAGTGCCCAGCGGGTGAGCAGTGTCAAGCTTGGCTTTTCCACGCCGAAGGGGGTGACTACCGTGCAGCCTGGGAAAAGATTGTCGAAGACAATCCCTTCCCTGCCATCATGGGGCGTGTTTGTTATCACACCTGTGAAATCGCCTGCAATCGTGCGGAGCTTGACGCTGCAGTCGGTATTAACGCGGTGGAGCGTTTCTTGGGAGACAATGCCTTAGAGAAGGGTTGGGCCTTTGCTAAGCCAGAAGTGCTCACGGGTAAACGCGTCCTCGTGGTGGGGGCGGGACCTGCGGGGCTTTCAGCAGCCTACCACCTCGCTCGCCTTGGCCATACGGTGCATGTTGTCGACAGTAGTGAACAAGCTGGAGGCATGATGCGCTACGGCATCCCGAAATACCGCCTTCCGCGTGACATTCTTGACCAAGAGGTTCAACGCATTCTCGATTTGGGCGTGACGCTTGAGCTCAATCGAGAAATCACAGACCTCAAGGCTGAGATGGCCCAGGGCAAGTACGATGCAGTCTTTTTGGGCGTTGGCGCTAGTATGGCTCGCCGTGCATATATTCCAGCGGGGGATGCAGCGCATGTGGTTGATGCTGTCTCTGTGTTGCGTTCGATGGAAGGTGAAGATAAACCTATGCTTGGACGCCGCGTGGTGGTCTACGGCGGTGGAAATACCGCGATTGACGTTGCACGCTCCATGAAGCGTATGGGCGCGGAGCCTCTTGTGGTCTATCGCCGCACGCGGGATAAAGCGCCAGCGCACCAGTTTGAAATTGAGGAAGCCATTGAGGAAGGTGTTTCCATGAAGTGGCTCTCCACGATCAAGGAAGCCGATGAGGGCGAAGTGCGTATCGAGAAGATGGTGCTCGATGAAAACGGCCGTCCTCAGCCCACTGGTGAGTATGAGACGGTTGGGGCTGACAGTGTTGTGCTCGCGCTCGGGCAGGAAACGAATTTAACGCTTCTGAAGACGACAGAAGGACTGGTGCTTGAAGACGGCGTTGTGCAGGTCGACAACAATATGATGACAGGCTGCCCCGGTGTCTTTGCGGGTGGCGACATGGTCAAGGGTGAGAGAAACGTCACCGTGGCCATTGGCCACGGGAAGAAGGCTGCTCGCGCTATTCATGAGTTCTTGATGGGGCGGGCGGTTGAATTGACCCAAACCGATGGTCCAGCAAGCTTTGATCGCTTGAATACGTGGTACTACGCAGATGCGCCCAAGACGATACGTCCTCAACTTGACTTGATTCGGCGTCAAACCACGTTTGATGAAGTGCAACAGGGACTCACGGAGGAGAGCGCGCTCTTCGAAGCACGCCGTTGTATGAGCTGCGGTAACTGCTTTGAGTGTGATAACTGCTATGGTGTTTGCCCCGACAATGCCATTATCAAGCTTGGCCCTGGGTTGAAATTCAAAATCAACTATGAGTACTGCAAGGGCTGCGGAATTTGTGCCCAAGAATGCCCCTGTGGTGCGATTGACATGGTGGCAGAAAAGATCTAATTGTCCGCTGCCCACAGCACGGTTGTCCATATCGCCCCGAGCGTTCCTACTGGCGCACTCGGGGCGAAGTTTCTGAGAGCGCGCGTTAGAGCTCATCTTGAGCTCGCGGAATTATGACTTACTTGCGTCTGTTGCTGCCGCAATACCGAGTGCGACCGCTAGTAGCACAGCGCACACAAAGTAGGGCGTCCCTGCAAGGAAGAGATTATCGGTGTGCCGTGACGTTACCATCAATAGTGGTGTGCCGATGGTAGGAGAGATCGCTCCAGTAAAGCTATTGAGTGAGCTGACCGCTCCCATGTTGACACCTTGCTGGGTATGTTCGCATTGTCGGCTGATCTCTCCCTGAATGGTGGGGCCGACAATACCCATGAGCGCAAAGACGCAAATGAGCATAAGCGATAGCCAGCCCCAAGGCGACAATCCAATGGTAAGCATGGCGCAGAGCCCGAGCGTAAGGCCAAGGCGCACAATGCTTTGTGCTGAGAGTTTTTGGGTCAGTCTAGGCAGTAGCAACCCTTGGGTGAGCGAAATCGAGATGCCTAGCGCAAAGATGCTCATGCCAATCATAAAGGTGGACCACCCATAGCGATATTCAACATAGAGCGCCCAAGTCACTTGCATCAAGCTTTGCGCGAGCGTAAACAACGTGATGATGAGAAGAAATGGACGGATCCCTTCGAGCGCAGTGAGGTTGAGAATGGCATGAAATGGGTTAAGTTGCTGCCAACGCAACGGCATAGTATTTGGAGCGCGTAGGCTTTCAGGAAGAATTATGAGCCCATAGAGAAAGTTGAGTGCACAGATACTTGCGGCAACCACAAAGGGGAGCCGAGGATCGACTTCACCGAGAACCCCGCCTAGTGCAGGTCCGAGCACGAAGGCAATGCCAAAAATCGCGCCAATCTTGCCAAACGAAGAAATGCGCGAATTCTCAGTGGTGACGTCCGCAATATAAGCCTGTGCTACGACAATATTGGAACTCATCATGCCGCCGGCGATTCGCGAGAGCAGAATGGCCCATAGTGAGGAGGTTATTGCGGGGACGAGCATCATGATGGCCAAACCCGCGATACCCGTTAACAAGACGGGACGTCGCCCCACTCGATCTGAGAGTGCTCCGAGAATGGGGGCAAAGAAGAACTGCATCAGACCATAGCTGATCATAATGCAACCATACCAAATTGTCTGCGCATCAGCCCCTGCGGCTAGGCTGCCGATGAGCCTAGGTAGCACAGGAATGATGAGGCCGATGCCAAGTGCGTCAAGAAAGACGCAGGTCAGCACGAAGCCGATGGCAGGATTTCGTTTCATAGGTTTGAGCCGACTTGCACGCGTCTGTTTTTGAGAACAGCGCGTGTGAACATTTTCCACGATGGGTGCGGGGGTTATCTTATCAAAATGGCCGCTTGCTCGAGTCTTGATGAGAAGCGAATCATCGGTTCGAGAGGTAAGAAGAAGGGCTTTGTTGCGGCTTGTTCAGTTTTGCTGAGGCTAGGATAAACCCCCTCAAACACCTCCCCTAGGGGGGTTGAGATACGTCAAGAGTAAGTTAGCGAATTGACACAACAGGCGAAACGGAGCGGGTTTTCAGAGAATTCGAGCTCACGAATGGAGAGGGATTTTGTTAATGTATTTGCGTGGTCGTGACAAATTGTACATTCGTCGAATGTTCATGCCAGGAGTCCTACTATGAAAAACGTTTTTAAGTTTGCGATGCCGTTTCTACAGGCATCGCTAGTCAAACAGATTCTCGTTGCCCTAATTTTGGGCATTATTGTGGCTTTTGCCGCCCCAAGCGCGGCAGTGAGTGCAGGTTTTCTCGGTAAGGTTTTCGTGACGGCTCTTAAGGCCGTCGCGCCCGTTTTGGTCTTCGTGCTGGTAATGAGCTCTATCGCCAATCAGGATCTTGAAGGTGAGAGCGCGCACATTAAGCCCATTATTGTTCTTTACCTTGTTGGGACGTTTGCAGCAGCTGTGGTGGCTGTGATCGCGAGTTTCATGTTCCCGACAAAACTCATTATGACGGCGGGGCAGTCGGTCGCGGCGCCAGGTGCTATTTCTGACGTGTTGGGAAATTTGATTCTCAATGTGGTGGACAATCCCGTTAAGGCCATTGCCAATGGTAACTACATCGGTATTTTGGCTTGGGCCATTGCCATGGGCATTGTGTTGCGCCATGGCACGGATTCAACCCGTGAAGTGCTCAACGACGCCGCGAAGGGTGTGGAATTTGTTGTCCGTCTTGTGATTCGTTTTGCTCCGATCGGTATTTTTGGCTTGGTCGCAGAAACGTTTGCAACGACGGGTATTGGCGTCTTTGAAGGCTATGTGAAGTTGCTGGCTGTGTTGCTGGGCTCGATGGCTTTCGTTGCCTTCATCGTCAATCCGCTGCTGGTGTGGCTTACCACGCATGAAAATCCCTTCCCAGTCACGTTCATGACGCTCCGTGAGTCGGGAGTTTCGGCCTTCTTCACTCGCTCGAGCGCTGCGAATATTCCTGTTAATCTTTCGATCTGCCGTCGCCTCAATCTGCCGGAGTCGACCTATTCGATTTCGATTCCTGTGGGAGCCACGATCAACATGGCCGGTGCGGCAATCACGATTACTGTGCTGACGCTTTCCGCGGCATATACGTTGGGTGTGTCCGTGGATATCTGGACGGCCATCTTCCTTTCGTTTGTTGCTGCTATCTGTGCTTGCGGCGCCTCTGGCGTTCCTGGCGGCTCCCTCATGCTTATTCCGCTCGCTTGCGGTCTGTTTGGCATTGATCAGGACACCGCTATGCAGGTCGTTGCTGTTGGGTTCATCATCGGTGTACTTCAGGACTCCGCCGAAACAGCTTTGAACTCCTCTAGTGACGCTCTGTTCACAATTGCTGCTTGCCGCCGTGCGGAAAAGCTTGCAAAGAAAGCTTAATTTCTCGCGTCACTGACCACCAAGAGGGCTTGCGCTCGTTGTGACGCACAACGGGTGTGTAGCTCTCAAAGAGAGGTTGAGTTTGCCTCCCGTGTTATAGCTTTATTGCTAACTGGGAGGCCGTTTTTTTTGGGGGCGACGCCTGACCCAAGGTGTTGTGTTCTCCCCTAGGCGTGACAATCGTTTAATATTGACACCACCCGACATTTTCCTTTTTTCCCTCAACGTATGCGTCGTTACCACTCTCCTCGTGAAGCCTTGAAAACAGTCTTCGGCTATGATGCCTTTCGAGGATTTCAGGAGCAGGCAATCTCAACGGTGCTCGCAGGTGAAGACGCTCTTGTTCTGATGCCTACAGGGGGCGGTAAGAGCCTCTGTTATCAAATTCCCGCCTTACTTCTTGACGGTGTGACGATCGTCATTTCCCCTTTGATTGCGCTGATGCAAGATCAGGTGGATGCGCTCGAAGAGGCAGGCGTTCAGGCCGCTTTTATGAATTCCTCGCAATCCGAGGAGCAGGCAGCGGCAGTCCGCGCACGGCTGTTTTCGGGTGAACTTGACCTGCTTTACGTTTCGCCAGAGAGGGCAACCAAAGGGGCCTTTCGCCAGTTGTTGTCGCAGATTCGTGTTTCGCTCTTTGCTATTGATGAGGCGCACTGCGTCAGTATTTGGGGGCATGATTTTCGCCCAGACTACCGCGCACTCGATTTTTTGCGCGAAGAGTTCCCGACTGTGCCACGTATCGCACTGACGGCGACAGCTGACGAACGTACCCGTGAGGAGATCGTCTCGCTACTGCTCAAAAATCCTAAACGGTTTGTGGCGAGCTTTGATCGCCCCAACATTTTTTATCAAGTGGTTGAGAAGCGCCGACTTGAAGAGCAGCTTCTCTCATTTATTCGCTATGAGCACACGGGCGACAGTGGCATTGTGTATTGCCTCTCACGCTCGAAAACCGAAGAGATTGCTTTACTCCTAAATCAGAACGGTATCCGTGCACTCCCCTACCATGCGGGGCTGAGTGCACAGGAGCGAGCGCATAATCAAGCGCTTTTTCTGCGTGAGGACGGCGTTGTCATGGTGGCCACGGTCGCCTTTGGTATGGGGGTTGATAAGCCCAATGTAAGGTTTATTGCCCATGTGGACATGCCTCGCTCAATTGAAAACTACTTTCAAGAAACGGGCCGAGCAGGACGTGACGGGTTGCCTGCGGATGCGTGGATGGCTTTTGGCCTCAAGGATGTGGTCAATCAGCGCTACTTCATCGATCAAAGTGACGCAGAGCCTTTTTATAAGACGCTTTGCACACAAAAGCTTGATGCGATGCTAGGGCTTGCAGAAGCGACGGATTGCCGTCGCGTGCGCCTCTTAGCGTATTTTGGCGAAAAAAGCACGCCCTGTGGCAAGTGCGATAACTGTGTCAACCCGCCAGAGACGGTTGACCGTACGCGAGAAGCAATGATGCTCGTCTCCTGTATCTATCGAGTGCAGCAGGCGCGTGGTGTGAGCTGCGGGGCTCAGCACGTGATTAATATTCTGCGCGGCATCGAGGGGGATCGGACGAAGGCAGCAGAAGACCAGAAGCTTTCTACTTGGGGCATTGGGGCAGAACTCTCGGATGCGGAATGGCGCGTGATTCTTCGGCAACTTATCGCGCGCCATGTGGTGTGGATTCACTCTGCTACAAACTTACTACGGCTTGGCGATGAGGCGAATACGCTTTTGCGCGGGGGAATGCAGATACTCGTGAGGAAACGCCAACACTCGCGTCGTGGCTACACGGAAAGCAATGCATCAAATCGCAACCGTGAGCTTTATGCTGCTCTATCACCTCGAGAAAAAGTCTGCTTTGAAGCATTGAAGACTTGGCGCTCGACGTTAGCACGCGAGCTCAACAAGCCCCCTTATGTCATTTTCAATGACGCGACGCTTCTCAATATTGCACACAGCCGCCCAAGCACCGAAGCGGCGTTACTCGAGATCTCGGGCGTTGGGCAGCGCAAAGCCGATCGTTACGGTAGCGATGTACTCACCATCGTTAGTACATCGCTTGAAAATGGCTAAGCCGTCTTTACCTTAGGCTGGTGGCGTGACGCGGGGTTTCTGTTTACGGTTCGCTGTGACTTTATCAAAGAGCCAGTTTGGTAGGAGTCGCAAAATCTTGGCGAGCACCCCCATCTGCCAAGGAATCACGCGGTAAGTGGTGCGAGAAAGAATCGCAGGGACCGCCTCCCGAGCAAATTCTTCAGGGCTCTGAAGGAAAGGCATTTTATAGGGATTCTGAGCCGTGAGCTCCGTACGCACAAAGCCCGGGCAGATGGTCTGTACGAGGACACCAGCTTTTTTGAGCTCAACACGTAGGCTCTCGCAGTACGTGATCACAGCGGATTTACTTGCACAGTAAGCCTCAGAGCCAGGGAGGCCTCGAATGCCCGCAACGGAGCCAATACCGACAAGCTGCCCAGCGCCTCTCTTCTTCATGGGGGCAATAAACGGATGGAACGTGTAGGCCATGGCAAACACGTTCGTGCGGTAGATGCGTTCGAGTACCTCTAAATCTTCAAAATATTCGGTTTTGACGCCGTGAGAGATGCCAGCGTTGGCGATCACAATATCGGCGCCACCCGTGGCGGCCTCAAAGGCCTTTCCAACCTCACGCATGGCCTCACGATCGGTGACGTCTGCGCTATAGAGATGAAGCCGTTTGGGGTCAAGGGCGAGTGTGGCGGCCGCCCGTTCAAGTTTAGTGAGATCGCGCGCAACTAAGCCGAGCGTCGCGCCGCGTGCGGCAAATTCACGCGCCATAGCAAGACCAATACCACTCGAGGCGCCGGTGATGAAGACATTGAGCATAGCAAATGTGCAGAAGTAGAAATGAACGAGGCGGGCGTGCTGAACACGCTCGCCTCTAGGCGGGTATGCGATGGGCATCATGCGCACAAGCGCGTGTGCCTTAGCCCTTCTTACGTTCAGCGCGGATCTGATCGATCATCCAGTTGAGAGCATCAGGCATCGCTTGACGCGAACCGACCATGTGCGGTCCTGTGATGAAGCGACCACCGATGCCAAGCATTGGGGTGCTGTCGATTTGGTAGGTCTGCCACGTCTGGAAGGCTACACGATTTTTGTTCTTAACACCGAAACTACGGATGGTTGCTTTCCACTTGTCGGCATCCACGCCAGACTTCACCATGAAGTCGGCGATGTCAGCTTCGGCATTGTTGAAGTCGTAGCTGTGCGTTTGGTAGATCACGCTTTCAAAGAACGGAAGCGAGAGCTTATCCAAGAGCCCTAGCGCTTCGAGAGCGTAGTAGGTTTCCGTAAATGGGAAATACTTAGGCTGCCAGGCCACAGGAACACGGCGTAGAACGACGTCAGCGGGCAGGGTCTTTGCCCAGCTCTCAAGGATCGGTTCGAACTGCAAGCAATGCGGGCAGGTGTAAGCAAAAAATTCGATAACCTCGATTTTATCGGCATCGCTCTGCACGGCGGGTTGAAGAACAAGATAGTCCTTGCCTGCGCTGTAGGTCTGACTGCCAAAAGCGGGGGAGGTGCAGGCCATGATGGCGCTTGCGCCGAGAAGAGCACGACGGGAAATCATGATTTACTTCCTTAAAAAACGATTGATGCCAAAATGAGCCCGATCGTCGGGGCAGAGACTAATTTTGCTGTTTCACAATCGTAGCTTGAATGCTTTGATCGTTCAGCATATTTTGAATTTCATTGGCACTATTGCGATCGTCAAATGGACCAACACGGACACGCCAGATGTTGCCAGCTTGCTGGACTTGCGCTTCGACGGCCAACATGGCCAGTTGTGCTTGACGTTCCTCAGCCTGCTTGGCACTTTTGAAGGCGCCCGCTTGCACCCAGTAGGTCACTGGCGTGACCGTACCTGGTTGAGCGGCTTTGCCCTGTCCATCACGCACAGGCTGTAGCTCAGCGGGAGCAGCTTGCTGCTCGGCGGGGGTGACAGAGTTGCTCACTGGCGCGTTGGGTGCTGTGACGGTTGCAACGGTGCCCGCGGGCGCTGCGGCACTCGCATCGGGACTTGAGGCCGCGTTGAGCGCTTTATTGGGATCAACGTTGCCCTCTAGTGCCTTGGCGGGGTCCACGTCTGCAGTCACCTTCTGCACCTTCTCAACGAAGGGAACGGGCGAATTAAGCGTAAAGACGGCCACTGCGGCGGCGACCGCCAAGCCGAAGACGATTCCGAAAAGGAAACCGCCGAAACCTACGGAAAAGCGAGATTGTGACACAGTGAACTCCTAAAGCATTGAAGCGCTTTACGCTTCCTCGCGCTTGGCCATGTACTCAGGCGCGGAGACGCCGAGTAGTGCTAACCCATTACCGAGCACTTGACGGGTAGCCGCCAAGAGCGTAAGGCGCGCATTGCGTTCTGCGGCGTCATCGGCCAGGATGCGCTCTGCGTTATAGAACGAGTGGAACGCGGCCGCCAACTCCTTCAGATAGTAGCAGAGGGAGTGGGGGGCGTGATCGTTGGCCGCTTGGGTAAGCAACGCAGGGTACTCGGCGAGCTTATTGATGAGTAGCTGCGCGGCCTCTCCTGAGAGTGGCGTTAGGTCAAGCGACAACATTTCTTCGCGCGAGGGCTGCGTCCAAGTTTTTTCGGCATTTGCAAAGACCGAGCAAATGCGGGCATGTGCGTACTGCAGATAGTAGACGGGGTTTTCGTCACTCTTTTCTTGTGCAAGGTTGATGTCAAAGACAAACTCAGCATCAGCCTTGCGGTTCACCAAGAAGAAGCGCGCAGCATCGCGACCCGCCATGTCCACGAGGTCGCGCAATGTGACATAGTTGCCCGAGCGCTTGCTCATCTTGACGGGTTCGCCATCTTTCACCACAGAGAGCATCTTGTGCAGAATGTACTCTGGGAAAGAGGCAGGAATAGAACGGCCGAGCACCTTTGCACAGCACTGCAGACCGGCGCGAACTCGTGCGATCGTGCCGTGGTGGTCACTGCCCTGGATATTGACGGCCTTCGTAAAGCCGCGTTCAAACTTGGCGAGATGGTAGGCGACGTCAGGGACAAAATACGTGAAGGTTCCATCGGCCTTTTGCATCACGCGATCCTTGTCGTCATGAATGCCAAAGACATCACAAGCGGTTGTTCTGAGCCAAAGAGCCCCATCCTTTTCGTAGGTAAAGCCACTCTCTTTCATCGCGGCGACTGCGCGTTCAACGCGACCGTCGGTGTACAGCGAGCTTTCTAGGTAGAAGTTGTCAAACTTCACTCCAAGCGCCTGGAGGTCGTCGTCTTGCTCATTGCGCAGGTACGCAACACCATAGCGTCGCATGGCGTCTAGGTCGTTGACATCACCCTGACTTTCGACGGTGACACCAGCGTGCGTGACAACTGGTTTTTTATCCAGATAGTCGCGAGCAATGGAGATGATGTATTCGCCGTGGTAGGCGCCTTCTGGTAGCTCAATGCTTTCGCCCAGGAGCTCTAAGGCGCGCAAGCGGATCGATTCTGCGAGATTGCCGATCTGCACACCTGCGTCGTTGTAGTAGAACTCTCGCGTAACATTCCAGCCCTGCGTGCCAAGAATATTGGCGAGCGTATCGCCTAGTGCGCCTTGACGAGCATGGCCGAGGTGCAAGGGTCCAGTGGGATTTGCGGATACGAACTCGAGCAGAACGGATTCTCCCGTGTGGGAAGTATTAGTGCCGTAAGCGCACCCTTGTGTGAGGATTTGACGAATGACGTCGTAGCGTGCGTTGTCGGCGAGGGTGAAATTTATAAAGCCAGGTCCCGCGATCTCGATGCGCTTAAAGAGCGTTGCCGCCTCGGGGCGAGCCTCGAGGGCCGCAACTAACGCCTCGGCGATATCACGTGGCTTACGCTTAAGTTGCCGAGCGAGTTGCATGGCAATCGTGCAGGCGATGTCACCGTGCTCGGCACTCTTTGGGCGCTCAAGGACGATATTGACTTCTTCGGTGACGTTGAGAGTGGTAAGCGCCGCTTTGATCAAGGCGGCAATAGTCTCTTGTTGTTGAGCTAGCATAGGTTTTGCAGATGGGTCTCTATATTCTGGAGCGGTTTTTGCAACAGTGTACCTTTTCACCTCGTTTCGAGGGGGAAGAGACCAAGCGTAATTTCAATAAAAAAATGTTTCGACCCGTTGACCACATGGGTTAACGGGTCGAGTCACTAGCCAGAAGATCTCTGGCACAAAGTACGGTGCTTAAGCACGCTTATCGTGCTCGATCCAGCCATAGGCGGAATGATTGTGAATACTTTCGAAGTTTTCCGCCTGCACACGGTAGGCGAGCACACGTTCTTCCGCGTTCAGGGCGCTGGCCATATCACGGAGGATGTCTTCGACGAACTTAGGATGTTCGTAGGCGTATTCCGTAACGTATTTTTCATCGGCTCGCTTAAGCCGTGCCCAGAGTTCACACGAGGCACTCTGCTCGCTCATCGCAATTTGCTCCTCAAGTGTGAGTGCACTCTTGAGAATGAGCGAACTCGTTAAGTGCGAGCGCTGGTTATGTGCACCATATTTAGAGATTTCCTTGGAGCAAGGACAGAGGCTCGTCACGGGAACAAGTGTCTCTTGGCGCACTTCAAGTTTTCCATCGTTGGCGTTAGCAATCCAAGCCGCTTCATAATTCATGAGGCTCGTCAGTTTGCTCACTGGTGCTACCTTCTTCACAAAGAAGGGGAAACGGATCTCGATGGTGCCGCTCTGCGCGCCAAGTTGATCGAGCATTTCGCTCATCAACACTTCGATACGAGCCGCATCGAGCGGTTCGGTATGCGCTTCCATCAGAGCGATGAAGCGGGACATGTGGGTGCCTTTTTGATCGGCAGGTAGCGACACCGTCATAGAAACCGTAGCAACCGTATGCTGTGGACCATTGGGGGAGGCAATCACAACGGGCAAGGTAATGTTTCTTACGCCAACACGGGTAATGGCGATGTTACGCATGTCGTGCGAGGACTGCACGTCAGGCAGATTGATTTTGGTGTTGTTCTGCATAACTTACTTGTACCGCGCGCCTCAGAGGCCCGTTCAGTGGCCGAGGCAGTTAGCGCGGGATATCAATAGGGTAGTTGAAGATGTTGCACTACAAGTGGGCGGGTCTAGCGTTTGCTGACAGTGTGTCAGACATAAAAAGACGGTTTACTAGACCACTCCTTCAATGTGGACAATATCTTACAAAAAGCTTGCAGGTTTCGGGGTAAAAAGGCTGTAACGATATCGAAAAAGCCAATCCTGCAAGTTACAATTTCCTTTAAGAGCGCTGGGGAATAAAGGGCTGAGTGGGTCTGTTGCGACGCCTGTCGCTAGACCAATCTCAGGGAAACACCAGCAAAATCAAAGATTTTCAATCATATCAGAAATCAAAGAAAAGGCAGTCAGCGCTATGTCTAAAACCATCATTGATTTGTCGCAGATGCACCCTGTGGTGCGTTTTGTCGTTTCACTTGCTGTGATAGGAGCCGCCGTCGCGTTGGTGGTTCTCCTACTACCCGTGATTTTCGGCGTCATTGCAGTGATGGTGGTGCTTGGTCTCATTGCAGCGGCCTGGTTTAGCTATGCGGCGAAAAAACACCGTACGGGCTTCTCCTATGAACAGCGCTCTGATGGAACCTATCACTATCAGCAGTGGCGTAACGGTGAACGCGTGCAGGAAACGTCAGGCTTTGTGCGAGACCCTGAACGCGCTACCACAGCGAGTCAACTTCGTATCGAGGATGTAGAAGTGCTACAGGATGTTGGGCCAGCATCATCGAAGACGTCTCATGCTGCGTCGAGCACAGAGCGCTCAACCTCTCAGATGAGCGCCGAGGAGGCTGCGGCGCTCAAACGAAGTCGCGACTCTCTCAGCAGCGTCGACGACATTGAGGTCTTAGATCCGCACGAGACTAAAGAAGCGGGGAAATGAGATAGGCCAAGCCTTCTTTGATGCGGCTAAGGAAGGGGCGGCGCTGCCAGTGTGTGGCATCGAGCACGTGACTCTGCTCGAGATATTGTCCGTGTAAGCGCCTGAGCGCCGCTAAGAACGATTCATCGAAAACCAATAGTGTCGTTTCAAAATTAAGGTGCAGGCTTCGGTTATCTAAATTCACCGTTCCAAAGAGCGCAAGCTCTCCATCAATACTCACGGATTTCGTGTGCAGGAGCCCTCCTTGGTAGAGGGCAATTTTGACGCCAGCGTCGAGCAACGCATCAAAATGACGTCGTCCCGCCCAGACAACTGCTCGGTTGTTGCCTACCTCAGGCAAAATGAGCGTGACCTGTACCCCGCGTAGTGCTGCATTCTCTAGCCCCGTCATGAGGGCGTCGTTGGGGACAAAGTAGGGGGTCGTTATCGTGAGTGAGTGGCGCGCAGCGGCAATACTGGCTAAAAGTAGGTGCAGATTAGGGTCGTGCACACCGTAAGGGCCAGATGGCACGACGACAATGCTTGCCTTACCGGGTTGCGCATGCTCTTGGGGCGGGCACTCGTGCTCAATCATGCGACGCATCTCGGGTGCAAGACACCAGTCTGTTTGAAAGATGCGCCACTGACTCTCGACCGCAGGTCCCTCAATGCGAGCCATGGCGTCAACCCAAGCACCGACGCGCGGGGCATCCGCATACGCCATGGGATCAATGAGATTAAGACTGCCGGTGTAGGCAAGGGTTGTATCGATAATCACGCTTTTGCGATGTAGCCGCAAGTCAGCTCGTTGTAGCCCAAAGAGCCCCAGAAGTCGCATGGGCATAGCGGGGAGGATTTCCACCCCTGCGGCGAGGAGCGCCTTGGCGCGGTCGCTACTAAGAAAGGTACGTGATCCAAAGTCGTCTAAGAGCAGCCGGACGTGGACGCCGCGTTTGACGGCAGCTAAAAGCGCATCGGTAATTTGCCGCACTCGGCCCGTGTCTTCACAGATATAAAACTCCATGTCGATGCTTTCTTTTGCATGCTCGATGTCATGCTGCAGCGCTTTCAGTACAGCGTCGCTTTCTGTGAGGAGTTCGATACGGTTACCTGTGGTGAGCGGAAAGTTTGACACGGTCGTAGCGAGGGTCAATAGTCCTTCGTGCTCAGCGAGCGAACGCGGCAGAGGGCCAGCGGGCAAGAGTGGATGATGACAGGGCGCGAAAGCGCGCTCGAGATGTAGCGTGCGGTAGAGTTTGGCTCGATGCCGCCCGAGTGGCCGCTCTCCAAACATCAGATAAAGGAGAAAGCCTGCGTAGGGGATGACCGCAGTAATCAGAATCCAAGCAAAGGCGGAGCCAGGCGGATGACGTGTGAGCATGACGCGCAGGGTGACGCCGAGCACAATCGTGAGCTGCAGTAGCGCTGCGACGAGACTCCAAAGCGTAAACGCATGCAGTGTGGCAGTTTCTATCATCGGTAGAAAAATAAGCAGAGAGAAGCGTTTGAGACTCAGTCTAGCGCGTCAGTCAGAGCCAAAACTTTCCAAAAAATAAGTATTTATACGTAATTTGAGTTTTTTTTGAATCACACCCTTGACGCATGCATTTCGATTGTGCATAATTCAGTCTCTCTCGCTACGGAGAGGTGCCCGAGTGGCTAAAGGGGGCAGACTGTAAATCTGTTGGCTTACGCCTACGATGGTTCGAATCCATCCCTCTCCACCAGCGAAACTTTCGCTTAAGCGAATACAGCCGAGCGGAAGGACATCCAGTTGTCCGCAAGTGCAAGTGCCTGCGACAGCTCGCGTCACCCGCTCATGAAGCGCGCCCATGTGGCTCAGTGGTAGAGCACTCCCTTGGTAAGGGAGAGGTCATGCGTTCGATCCGCATCATGGGCACCACAAATTTTCCTTCCTTTTTCTTTAATCACTTCCAGTTCTTCTCCTCGTTGTTGGGGCTGGAACTCACTTGTTCAGGAGCCAAAGATGGCCAAGGGTAAGTTTGAACGTACAAAGCCCCACGTTAACGTGGGCACGATTGGTCACGTGGACCATGGTAAGACCACGCTGACGGCCGCTATTACGACGATTCTTTCGCAGCACTTCGGCGGTGAAGCCAAGGCTTACGACCAGATCGACGCGGCTCCTGAAGAAAAGGCTCGTGGTATTACCATTAATACCGCTCACGTTGAGTACGAAACGGCTCATCGCCACTATGCTCACGTTGACTGCCCGGGTCACGCTGACTACGTTAAGAACATGATTACCGGTGCCGCTCAGATGGACGGCGCCATTCTGGTTGTGTCCGCTGCTGACGGCCCGATGCCCCAGACCCGTGAACACATCCTGCTCGCCCGTCAGGTTGGCGTGCCCTACATCATCGTGTTCTTGAACAAGTGCGACATGGTCGACGACGAAGAGCTGCTCGAACTCGTGGAAATGGAAGTTCGCGAACTGCTCTCGAACTACGACTTCCCGGGTGATGATCTCCCGATCGTCAAGGGTTCCGCGAAGCTCGCTCTCGAAGGCGACAAGGGCCCGCTCGGCGAACCGGCCATTCTGCAGCTTGCCGACACGCTCGACTCCTACATTCCGACGCCGGAACGTGCTGTTGACCAGCCGTTCCTCATGCCGATCGAAGACGTGTTCTCGATCTCTGGTCGTGGTACGGTGGTCACGGGCCGTGTTGAACGTGGCGTGATCAAGGTTGGTGACGAAATCGAAATCGTCGGTATCAAGCCGACGAGCAAGACGACCTGCACGGGCGTTGAAATGTTCCGTAAGCTGCTCGATCAGGGTGAAGCTGGTGACAACGTCGGTATTCTTCTGCGCGGCACGAAGCGTGAAGAAGTCGAACGTGGTCAGGTTCTTGCCAAGCCCGGCACGATCACCCCGCACACCCACTTCAAGGGCGAAGTTTACGTTCTGACGAAGGAAGAAGGTGGTCGTCACACCCCGTTCTTCAAGGGCTATCGTCCGCAGTTCTACTTCCGTACGACGGACGTTACGGGTACGATCGAACTGCCGGAAGGCGTTGACATGGTGATGCCTGGCGACAACATTCAGATGACTGTCAAGCTCATCTGCCCGATCGCTATGGAACAGGGTCTTCGCTTCGCTATTCGTGAAGGCGGTCACACCGTCGGCGCTGGCGTGGTGGCTTCCATCATCGAATAATTTTGCAAAGAGCCCAGCGATTCTGTATAATCACTGGGCTTCAGTAGGGGTATAGCTCAATTGGCAGAGCGACGGTCTCCAAAACCGTAGGTTGAGGGTTCGATTCCTTCTGCCCCTGCCAAAATTTAAGAGAGCCAAGCTGCAGACATTGCAGCTTGGCTTTTTAGTATGGCGAAAACAAGTGACGTAAAAAAACACTGGTTTTTTGCCTCAAGTCTCGGGCATCTGCACTAAAATAATCAGTCTTTTTTATTGGATGCCGAGCGTGCGCTCTCCGAGGAGCCCGCTTCAATCTGGAATTCTGTCTCTATGAATACCCAAAACGTTGAAACCGTGACAAGCAAGTCCGACATTGCTCTGGTGACGCTGGCCGTGCTGAGCGCGCTTGCGGGCGTGATCGCGTTTGCTCTCTTGTCCGAAGAATCCCTCAGCCTGCGTCTTGGCGTGTTGGCTGGCGGGTTGATTCTCGGTGTGATCCTCGCTTGGTTGAGCCCCTCTGGCAAGCGACTGCTTGCTTATGGTCGTCAGAGCTGGGATGAACTGCGCCGCGTGGTATGGCCCACCAAGAAAGAAACGCTCAACATGACGGGGCTGGTGATGGCCTTTGTTTTTGTGATTGCATTCTTCCTGTTCATCTGCGATAAGCTCATTGAATGGGGTCTTTACGACGTACTGTTGCGTCTTGCCTGAGCGAAGGTGAAAGCCCATGAGTGAAAATACAAAAAAGTGGTACACCATCCACGTGTACTCTGCTATGGAAAAGAGCGTCAAGAAGGCGCTTGAGGAACGCATTGCTCGCAGTGAACTCGCTGACAGTTTCGGTACGGTGCTGTTGCCCATTGAAAAAGTAAGCGAAATCCGCAATGGACGTAAGGTGACGACGGAACGCCGCCTCTATCCAGGTTATGTGTTCATCGAGATGGAGATGAATGACGCAACGTGGCACCTCGTTAATTCCACGCCGCGCGTCATTGAGTTCCTTGGTAACAACAACCCCGTGGTGCTCTCGGAAGCGGAAGTTGCCAATATCCAGCAGATTGTGGAGACGGGCGCAGAAAAGCCGAAGCCCCGCGTCGAATTCGAAGTTGGCGAAGAAGTCCGTATCAAGAGCGGTCCTTTCAAAGACTTCAATGGTCGTATCGAAGAAGTGGACTACGACAAAAACCGTCTTCAGGTTTTCGTGTCGATCTTCAGTCGCGAAACCTCGGTTAACCTCGACTTCAAAGAAGTCGAGAAAATCTAAAAAAGTTCGGCACTTTCAGTTGCATCTGATAAAAAAGGGTGCTATAGTGCCCGACTTTCTCACCCAATTTTGGGGAGCAGCACGCGCTTGCGTGCTGCATTTGCACCCAATAAGGAAACCATCAAATGGCAAAGAAGATTATCGGCTTTATCAAGCTGCAGGTTCCTGCTGGTAAAGCCAACCCCTCGCCTCCTATCGGCCCGGCGCTCGGTCAGCGCGGCCTGAACATCATGGAGTTCTGCAAGGCCTTCAACGCGAAGACCCAGGGCATGGAAGCTGGTCTGCCGATCCCGGTCGTCATCACCGCCTATGCCGACAAGAGCTTCACCTTCATCATGAAGACGCCTCCGGCTACCATCCTTATCAAGAAGGCGGCCAAGATTCAGAAGGGCTCTTCGCGTCCGCACACCGACAAGGTGGGCAAGATCACGCGTGCTCAGGCTGAAGAAATCGCCAAGATGAAGGAGCCTGACCTTACCGCTGCCGACCTCGACGCCGCCGTGCGTACGATCGCTGGTTCTGCTCGCTCGATGGGCATCATTGTGGAGGGTCTGTAATGGCTAAGCTTACCAAGCGCATGAAGGCTCTCTCCGAGAAGGTTGAAGCCAATAAGGTTTACGCTGCTCTTGACGCTCTGAAGCTGGTCAAGGAATGCGCAATCGCCAAGTTCGACGAATCTGTTGACGTGGCCATTCAGCTCGGCATTGATCCTCGTAAGAGCGATCAGGCCGTCCGCGGTGCTGTTGTGATGCCGGAAGGCACTGGCAAGACTGTCCGTGTGGCTGTCTTCACCCAGGGTGCGAAGGCTGATGAAGCTCGCGCTGCTGGTGCTGACATCGTCGGTTTCGATGACCTCGCCGCTCAGGTTAAGGCTGGTGAAATCAACTTCGACGTTGTGATCGCTTCGCCCGATGCCATGCGTGTTGTCGGTCAGCTCGGTCAGATCCTTGGCCCGCGCGGCCTCATGCCGAACCCCAAGGTCGGTACCGTGACGCCGAATGTTGCTGAAGCTGTCAAGAACGCTAAGGCTGGTCAGGTTCAGTTCCGTGTTGACAAGGCTGGTATCATTCACGCCCCGATCGGTCGTGCTTCTTTCGAAGCCGAACGTCTGCAGAAGAACCTTGCTGCCCTGATCGATCAGGTCAACAAGCTCAAGCCCGCTTCCGCCAAGGGTCAGTACCTTCGTAAGGTGGCTGTCTCCTCGACGATGGGTGTGGGTGTCCGTGTCGACGTTAGCACGATCAACGCCTAATAAAGCGCGTCTACTCCGTTGACTCCGGAGTTGCTTGGAGCGCCGCATACGCTTTGCGTCGCGGCGCACTTGAGTAAAAATAGAGTCAAGATTTTAGAGACCGTGAGGTCTCGAGGGCTTTGGGTGGTGCATGTAACCCTTCTCTTTATGAGGGGCTCATGCAACCGCTGTCAAAGACCGCTGGAAGCCAAGGGCGACAGCCAAAGCTGCCGCGCGGCGCTTTAATCATCTTGGTTAGACAAGATGTCCAGCGCAGACGGTAAACCGAAGAGAGATATTGCGTTGTGTTTTCTAACCGTTTCAACTTCAGGTTCTTGGAGTTGGGCGTTAAAAATCAGCCAAAACTCTCAGAAGTATGCCGGTTAGTTAGAAACCGGTGTTCAGTTCGCTGAACACCTCTGAGTGGAGCCAGACCATGGGTCTTAATCGTCAAGACAAGGCTGCTGTTATTGAAGAAGTGAGTGGCTACGTTGCCAACGCTTCTGCAATTATCATCGCCGAATACCGTGGGCTGAGCGTTGAGGCCGTCACCAAGCTTCGTGCTGATGCACGCAAGAATGGTGTGACGTTGCGAGTTGTTAAGAACACGTTGGTTCGCCGCGCCATCGAAGGTACGGGTTTTGCCGGACTTGCTGACCAGTGCTCTGGTCCGTTGGTCTATGGCTTCTCGGCCGACCCTGTTGCTGCTGCCAAGGTTCTCGTCAACTTCGCCAAGGACAATGAGAAGCTCGTTCTCAAGGGTGGTGCGATGGCTAACTACGTCATGGACGTTGAAGCCGTTAAGAACCTCGCCTCGATGCCGAGCCGCGAAGAACTCCTTGCCAAGTTGATGGCCACGATGAACGAGCCGATCGCGAAGTTCGTCCGTACCATCAACGAAGTCCCGGCGCGCTTCGTGCGTACCGTGGCTGCCGTGCGCGATGCCAAGGAAAAGGCTGCTGCCTAATTTATCTTTTTTAATTCAATCAAACACTACGTAATACGGAGCTATAAAAATGGCCCTTACCAATGAAGAAATCCTCGAAGCGATCGCTTCCAAGACCGTTCTCGAAATCTCTGAACTCATCAAGATGATGGAAGAGAAGTTCGGTGTTTCCGCTGCTGCTGCCGCTGTGGCCGTGGCTGCCCCGGGTGCTGCCGCTGGTGCTGCCCCTGCTGAAGAAAAGACCGAATTTGACGTCGTGCTCGAAGAAGCTGGCGCCAACAAGATCGCCGTGATCAAGGTCGTTCGCGAAATGACCGGCCTCGGCCTCAAGGAAGCCAAGGACCTCGTCGAAGGTGCCCCGAAGGCTGTTAAGGAAGGTCTGCCGAAGGCTGACGCCGAAGCTGCTGCCAAGAAGCTCGAAGAAGCCGGCGCCAAGGTTGCTCTCAAGTAATTTTGCTTGCAGACGCTTTGAGATGGGGGCGATAATAAAAGCTGTCGTCCCCTTCAGTTTCAAAGTCTTCCGCCCTAATGGCTGGGAGACTTTGAACCCTGTTTACTTTCGCTGATGAGTGAACATAGTTCAAAGTCTTTCTTCTTGATGGATCGATTGCTGTAACCCTTCACTATGCTGCCGCGCAGGCTGATGAGGAAACTCGTCCGCCTTCAGCGGCTTTTGGCGTCAATATCGTTCCATCTTTGATTTATCCCTACTGTCGAACGGAGTCTCCATGTCGTACTCGTTCACTGAAAAGAAGCGTATTCGGAAGAGCTTTGCCTCACGTCCGAGCGTCCTTGAAGTGCCTTCCTTGCTTGAAACTCAGCTTCGATCCTACGAAGAGTTTTTGCAGGCGGATGTCGCCCCAAAAGACCGCAATAATGAAGTTGGTCTTCAAGCGGCCTTTACTTCCATCTTCCCGATCGTCAGCCACAATGGTTACGCCCGCCTTAACTTCATCGAATACCGCCTCGAAGAGCCGGAATTTGATGTTGCTGAATGCCAGTTGCGCGGCTTGACTTATAACAGCCGTCTTCGCGCCAAGATTCAGCTCGAGATCTTCGATCGTGAAAGCAGCGTCCCTGGTACTGTCAAAGAAATCCGCCAAAATGACGTCTACATGGGTGAAATCCCCTTGATGACGGAAAAAGGATCGTTCATTGTGAACGGTACCGAACGCGTGATCGTGAGCCAGCTGCATCGCTCGCCAGGGATTTTCTTTGAGCACGACAAGGGTAAGACTCACAGCTCTGGGAAGTTGCTCTTTTCGGCACGCGTGATTCCTTACCGCGGCTCTTGGCTCGACTTCGAGTTTGATGCCAAAGATATTCTGTACTTCCGTGTCGACCGCCGTCGCAAGATGCCGGGCACGATTCTGCTGAAGGCCATTGGCCTGACGCCGGAAGACATTCTCGCCCGCTTCTTCAAGTTTGATACCTTCACGCTCACGGCTAAAGGTGCTTACCTGCCGTTTGTGGAGGAACGCTTGAAGGGGCAGACGGCATCTTTCCCGATTCTTGACGCCAATGGCGTTGAAGTAGTGCCTGCTGATAAGCGTATTACCGCCAAGCATATCCGTGAACTCAAAAAGAGTGGCCTCACCGAGATTCTCGTTCCAGATGACTACCTTGTCGGTCGCGTACTCGCAAAGACGATTTTCGACAAGGAAACGGGTGAGGTGCTCGCGCGTGCCAATGACGAAATCACGACGGATACCTTGACCGCACTTCGTGCAGCCAAGATCAAGCACGTTGATACGATCTTTACCAATGAGCTCGATCACGGTGCTTATGTCTCCGCGACGTTGCGTCTCGATGATACGCCCGATCAGCTCGCTGCTCGTGTGGCGATCTATCGCATGATGCGCCCTGGTGAGCCGCCTACGGAAGATGCTGTTGAGGGGCTCTTTAATCGCCTCTTCTTTGACGAAGATGCGTACGATCTCTCGCGCGTTGGCCGCATGAAAGTGAATGCCCGTTTCGGCCGTGAAGGCGCCACGGGCGCGATGACGCTCACGCGTGAAGACATCATTGATACGATGGCCATGTTGGTGGCGTTGCGCAACGGTCAGGATAACGTGGACTTGATTGATGCCGACGGCAACGTGCGTACTTGCCCCGTCAATGGCGTTGACGACATTGACCATTTGGGCAATCGTCGTGTTCGCTGTGTGGGTGAGTTGACGGAGAATCAGTTCCGCTCTGGTCTCGTTCGTGTTGAACGCGCTGTCAAAGAGCGCCTCAATCAAGCCGAAAGCGATGGGTTGACGCCTCAGGATTTGATCAACAGTAAGCCGATCAGTGCTGCGATCCGTGAATTCTTTGGCTCGAGCCAGCTCTCGCAGTTTATGGATCAGACGAATCCGCTTTCGGAAATCACGCACAAGCGCCGTATTTCGGCCTTGGGGCCTGGTGGTTTGACGCGTGAACGCGCTGGCTTTGAAGTGCGTGACGTGCATCCGACCCATTATGGTCGCGTTTGCCCGATTGAAACGCCTGAAGGGCCGAACATTGGTCTGATTAATTCGCTCGCGCTCTATGCTCGCCTCAACGAGTACGGCTTCCTTGAAACGCCGTACCGTAAGGTCGTTGATGGTGTGGCGACGCAGGAAATTGTTTACCTCTCTGCGATTGAAGAAGGCCGCTACATCATTGCGCAGGCTAATGCTGAAATGGATGAAACCGGTCGTCTCACGCAGGAGCTTGTTTCGGCGCGTGACAATGGTGAATTCGTTCTCGCCTCGCCTGATCGTATCCAGTACATGGACGTGGCACCGTCGCAGATTGTCTCCTGCGCTGCTGCGCTCATTCCGTTCTTGGAACACGATGACGCGAACCGCGCTTTGATGGGTTCGAACATGCAACGTCAGGGCGTGCCCTGCTTGCGTCCAGAAAAGCCTGTGGTAGGTACGGGTGTCGAACGTACGGTAGCCGTCGACTCGAAGACCACGGTTCAGGCCCGCCGCGGTGGCGTGGTTGACTATGTGGACGCCAACCGTGTGGTGGTCCGTGTCAACGACGAAGAGAGTATTGCTGGTGAAACGGGTGTGGATATTTACACGCTGCAGAAGTTCACCCGTTCCAACCAGTCGACGAACATCAATCAGCGCCCGATCGTGATGAAGGGTGACCATGTGGCCAAGGGCGACGTGCTCGCTGACGGTGCGTCGACCGATATTGGCGAACTCGCTCTCGGTCAGAATATGCTGATTGCGTTCATGCCTTGGAATGGCTACAACTACGAAGACTCGGTGCTTATCTCTGAGCGTGTGGTTGCGGATGATCGCTACACCTCCATTCACATCGAAGAACTTTCGGTGGTGGCTCGTGACACCAAGCTCGGTGCGGAAGAAATCACGCGAGACATCTCGAATCTCTCTGAAAATCAGCTTGCTCGCCTCGACGAGAGCGGCATTGTGATGATCGGAGCGGAAGTCAAGGCGGGTGATGTCTTGGTGGGTAAGGTGACTCCGAAGGGCGAAACCCAGCTCACGCCTGAAGAAAAGCTGCTGCGTGTGATCTTCGGTGAGAAAGCTAGCGACGTCAAGGATACGAGCCTTCGTGTGCCGAGTGGTATGACGGGTACGGTCATTGACGTTCAGGTCTTCACCCGCGATGGTGTGCCGCTTGACAAACGTGCTAAGAGCATTATTGATTCGGCGCTTTCTCGCTACAAGCGTGACTTGGATGACCAGCTTCGCATCGTTGAACGCGACGCGTTCGATCGTCTGCGCCGTCAGCTCACTGGCTATAAGGCCGTGGGTGGCCCCTCGCAGATTGCCGCTGGTGTCAAGCTTACGGCAGAGATGCTCGCTGAGCTCAATGGTTACAGCCTCTTTGAGCTACGCATGGAAGATGAGAAGGCTCAGCACTTCATCGATCTCACCAAGCAGGCCATCGAGATTACGCGCGAAGAAAACCTCCGCAAGTACGAGACCAAGCGTGAGAAGATGACCCGCGGTGATGAACTGCCGCCGGGCGTTCTCAAGATGGTCAAGGTTTACATCGCTGAACGCCGTCGTCTGCAGCCAGGTGACAAGATGGCTGGCCGTCACGGTAACAAGGGCGTGGTCTCGAAGATCTGCCCGGTGGAAGACATGCCGTACATGGCTGACGGTCGTCCCGCCGATATTGTTCTTAACCCGCTTGGCGTGCCGTCTCGTATGAACATCGGCCAGGTCTTGGAAGTGCATCTCGGCTGGGCTGCCAAGGGTATTGGTTGGCGTATTGCTGAAATGCTCAAGACCGAGCAGGTGCGTCAGATTCGTGCGTTCCTCAATGAGGTTTATAACCGTACGGGTAAGATCGAAGATCTCGACGGCCTGACGGATGATGAACTCATGGCAATGGCTCGTAACCTCGCCAACGGTGTGCCGTTTGCAACGCCTGTCTTTGATGGTGCGACGGAAGATCAAATCCGCATGATGCTCGATCTGGCCTTCCCCGACGAAGAAGCTAAGCGCCTTGAACTTACCCCGGCTAAGACGCAGGCTCGTCTCTATGACGGCCGTACGGGTGAAGCGTTTGAGCGCCCTGTGACGGTGGGTTACATGCACTACCTCAAGCTGCACCACTTGGTTGACGACAAGATGCACGCTCGCTCGACGGGGCCGTACTCGCTCGTGACGCAGCAGCCGCTTGGTGGTAAGGCGCAGTTCGGTGGCCAGCGCTTCGGTGAAATGGAAGTGTGGGCTCTGGAAGCGTACGGTGCCTCCTATGTGCTTCAGGAAATGTTGACGGTCAAGTCTGACGACGTCAACGGCCGCACGAAGGTTTATGAAAACATCGTCAAGGGTGATCACAAGATCGAAGCCGGTATGCCGGAATCGTTCAATGTGTTGGTCAAGGAAATCCGGTCGTTGGGCATTGACATCGACCTCGTCAAGAACTAAGAGGAATTAAGCGATATGAAAATGGCGCTTAACGATATTTTCAATCAGGTCCAGTCGGAAGAGCACTTTGATGCTATCCGAATCGGATTGGCCAGCCCGGAAAAGATCCACTCCTGGTCTTACGGCGAGGTCAAAAAGCCTGAAACCATCAACTACCGTACTCAGAAGCCGGAGCGTGACGGTCTCTTCTGTGCCAAGATCTTTGGACCTGTGAAGGACTACGAATGCTTGTGCGGCAAGTACAAGCGACTCAAGAACCGCGGCGTGATTTGCGAAAAGTGCGGTGTTGAGGTAACGGTGGCCAAGGTGCGTCGTGAACGCATGGGGCACATCGATTTGGCAAGCCCTGTGGCGCACATCTGGTTCCTCAAGAGCCTGCCGAGCCGTATGGGTATGGTGCTCGATATTCCGTTACGCGATATCGAACGTGTGCTCTATTTTGAAGCCTATATCGTGGTGGATCCCGGACTGACGGATCTACAACGCGGTCAGCTCCTCTCGGAAGAGGATTTTGTGACGGCCACGGCTGAATATGGTGACGAGTTCGAAGCGAAGATGGGTGCGGAAGCTATTGCCGCGCTGCTTTCGACGATCGATATCGATGCCGAAGTGAGCAACCTGCGTGAAGAACTGCGTGGGACGAACTCCGAAGCTAAGATCAAGAAGTACGCCAAGCGCCTTAAGGTGTTGGAAGGCTTCCAGCGCTCTGGCATCAAGCCCGAGTGGATGATCATGACGGTGTTGCCCGTGTTGCCGCCGGATTTGCGTCCGCTTGTAGCGCTTGACGGCGGCCGTTTTGCGACCTCGGATCTGAACGATCTGTACCGTCGCGTGATCAACCGCAACAACCGCTTGAAGCGTCTACTTGAGATCAAGGCTCCTGACATCATCATCCGCAATGAAAAGCGCATGCTTCAGGAGGCTGTGGATTCGCTGCTTGATAACGGTCGTCGCGGCAAGGCCATGACGGGTGCCAACAAGCGTCCGCTCAAGAGCTTGGCCGATATGATCAAGGGTAAGAGCGGTCGCTTCCGTCAGAATTTGCTCGGTAAGCGTGTGGACTACTCGGGTCGTTCGGTGATTACCGTGGGTCCTGAGCTGCGTTTGCATCAGTGCGGTCTGCCGAAACTGATGGCGCTCGAACTCTTCAAGCCCTTTATCTTCAATAAGTTGGTGATGCGTGGGCTCGCTACGACGCCCAAGGCCGCCAAGAAGATGGTGGACAATCAGGATCCGGTGGTGTGGGACATCCTCGAAGAGGTGATCTACGAGCATCCCGTGATGCTGAACCGTGCGCCGACGTTGCACCGCTTGGGTATTCAGGCTTTTGAGCCGAAGCTCATTGAAGGTAAGGCCTTGCAGTTGCATCCGCTCGTTTGCGCGGCCTTCAACGCTGACTTCGACGGTGACCAGATGGCTGTTCACGTGCCGCTCTCGCTTGAGGCGCAGCTCGAAGCGCGTGGCCTCATGATGGCCTCGAACAACGTGTTGTTCCCGGCTAACGGTGATCCGTCGATTGTGCCCTCGCAGGACATGGTGTTGGGTCTTTACTACGCCACTCGCGAAAAGATCAATGGCAAGGGCGAAGGGATGTTCTTCTCTGACGTTGCCGAAGTGCAGCGTGCCTGGGACAACAAGGTTGTTGAATTGCAGACGCGTTGTACCGTCCGTATTCGTGAATACGACCTCAACAAGGCCACGGGGGAACTCACACCGAAGATCGTTCGCTATGAAACGACGGTTGGCCGTGCGTTGCTCTCTGAAATTCTGCCTAAGGGCATGAGCTTCTCTGAACTCAATGTCACGCTCAAGAAAAAGGAAATTGCTCGCCTCATTAACCGCTGCTTCCGTAAGTGCGGACTGCGTGCGACGGTGCTCTTTGCCGATAGCCTCAAGAACAATGGTTACCGACTCTCTACTCGCGCGGGTATTTCGATTTGTGTGGGCGATATGACGGTGCCTGCCCAGAAAGAACAACTCGTGCGTGCTGCCGAGCAGGAAGTCAAGGAAATCGAGGCACAGTACACCTCTGGTCTTGTGACGCAGGGTGAACGCTATAACAAGGTGGTCGACATCTGGGGTCGTACGGCTGACCAGGTCGGTAAGGTCATGATGCAGGAGCTTTCCACCGAGCCGACGATTGATCGTCACGGTAAGAAAGTTCGCCAAGAGTCCTTTAACAGCGTCTACATGATGGCTGACTCGGGTGCTCGTGGTTCTGCTGCGCAGATTCGTCAGCTCGCTGGTATGCGTGGTCTGATGGCCAAGCCAGACGGCTCCATTATTGAAACGCCGATTACCGCGAACTTCCGCGAAGGTTTGAACGTTCTGCAGTACTTCATTTCAACCCACGGTGCTCGTAAGGGTCTGGCTGACACGGCCTTGAAGACCGCGAACTCGGGTTACCTTACACGTCGTCTGGTCGATGTGACGCAGGATCTCGTGGTGGTTGAAGATGATTGCGGCACCGATCATGGCGTTGAAATGCGTGCGCTCGTCGAAGGCGGTGAAGTCATTCAGGCCTTGCGCGACCGCGTGCTCGGTCGTGTGACGGCGGTTGCCGTGGAAAATCCGGACACGCATGAAGTGGTGATCCCTGCTGGGACGCTACTCGATGAAGATTATTGCGACCTCATCGATGAACTTGGTATCGACATGATCAAGGTGCGTACGCCGCTGACGTGTGAAACGCGCTACGGCCTCTGCGCTAAGTGTTATGGTCGTGACTTGGGTCGTGGTACGCTCGTTAACTCGGGTGAGTCCGTGGGTGTGATTGCCGCCCAGTCGATTGGTGAACCGGGTACACAGCTGACGATGCGTACGTTCCACATTGGTGGTGCGGCTTCTCGTGCAGCGGTTGCTTCGAGCGTTGAAGCCAAGAGCGCTGGTGTGGTGGGCTACTCTAGCGCGATGCGCTACGTGAAGTCTGCCAAGGGTGACTTGGTGGTGATTTCCCGCTCTGGTGAAATCATCATTACGGAAAATGGTCGCGAACGCGAACGTCACAAGGTTCCCTATGGTGCCAACTTGCTCGTTCGTCCTGAGCAGGAAATCAAGGCGGGTCAGATGCTCGCTAACTGGGATCCGATGACGCGCCCAATTATCACGGAATACGCTGGGCAGATCCGTTTTGAAAACGTGATTGAAAACGTGACCGTGATGAATCAGGTCGACGAAGTCACGGGGCTCTCGAGTCTAGTTGTGATTGACCCCAAACGCAGCACGAAGGCTGTCAAAGGCAAGAGCAACTCCGCGGGCGTCGTTCGTCCTTTGGTGCACTTGCTTGACGCACAGGGTCACGAGGTTAAGATTCCGGGAACGGATCACGCGGTGACGATTCAGTTGCCGGTGGGCGCTCTGATCGTTGTGCGTGACGGTCAGGAAGTTGGTATGGGTGAAGTGCTCGCTCGTATTCCGACAGAATCTCAGAAGACCCGCGATATTACTGGCGGTCTGCCGCGTGTGGCTGAGCTCTTTGAAGCCCGTAGCCCGAAAGACGCTGGTATGCTGGCCGAAGTGACGGGTACCGTGACCTTTGGTAAGGAAACCAAGGGTAAGCAGCGCCTAGTGATCACGGGTAGCGACGGCGTTTCGCATGAGACGCTCGTGAGCAAGGATAAGACTGTGCTCGTGCACGATGGCCAAGTGGTTCAGAAGGGTGAAGAAATCGTGGATGGTCCGGTGGATCCGCACGACATCCTCCGCCTGCTCGGTATCGAAGAGCTGGCGCGTTATATCGTTGACGAAGTTCAGGACGTCTACCGTCTGCAGGGTGTGAAGATTAACGACAAGCACATTGAAGTGATTGTTCGTCAGATGTTGCGCCGCGTGCAGATTACCGATCCGGGTGATACGAACTTCATTCAGGGTGAACAGGTCGAACGTAGCGAAATGCTCGACGAAAACGATCGCGTCATTGCTGAAGGACTGCGTCCGGCGACCTATGAAAATGTGTTGCTTGGTATCACGAAGGCTAGCTTGTCGACGGATAGCTTCATCTCCGCGGCGTCCTTCCAGGAAACGACTCGCGTGCTGACAGAAGCGGCCATTATGGGCAAGCGCGACGATCTGCGTGGTCTGAAGGAAAACGTGATTGTCGGCCGTTTGATTCCTGCCGGTACGGGCTTGGCCTACCATAAGGCGCATAAGGAACGCGAAGTTGCTGAGCGTCTTGAGGCAGAAGAAGCCGCGCGTATTGAAGCACAAGCTGCAGATCCGTTCTATAGCGAACCTGCCGTGGCGGATCCCTTTGCTGCATTGAGTCAGTCGCTGACGACGACGCTCGATACGCTTGAGCCGGATGATCCGAAGAAGCGCTAATTGAGTGCATGTACTCTAGGGGGGCGTTGCGAAATGCCGCGCGCCTCTCTGAGACAGATGCCCGAGCTTAAAGGCTGAGGAGACGAGCGTTTCTTCAGCCTTTTTTCATGCTTCAAGACGCCGAGGACGCGCGTGATAAGGGAGGAAAAAGCTTTTTCTCACTTGACAAGGCGTGGCAATTGATTGAGAATCTAGTATTTTTCGGAGGTTCCTTATCCTAAAGTCGGGCTTACTCTGACTGAGGGCAGGGGGCGAGTGAGACGTTTTGCTCGCGCACAGCCTTGGAAGCGACCACGCTAGACAGTGCTACGCGCAAGCAGAATCTATCAATTCCGGTTTTTATCAGCCGAAATGGTCTTGAAAGACCATGCATCCGGTGTAGCCCGATCTTTTACAGGGTTACTACCACTAAGCTCCTGTGCCGGCTCAACCCTTCGGCTGGGTTCCCGTGCACCTGATCCACCCCTTCGTGGATCGTGACAGAGACGGGAGCGTGCGAAGTTTCGGGAAGGGTTTCCCGGAGCAATTCATCAAGTCGGGCGGACGCAAGGCTGTCCTGCCCATTAACACTTAGACGGACGTTTATGCCTACTATTAACCAGCTTGTTCGCAAGCCCCGCGAGTTGACTCGCGACAAAAGCAAGAGCCCCGCGCTGAAGAACTGCCCGCAGAAGCGTGGCGTTTGCACGCGTGTGTACACCACGACCCCGAAGAAGCCGAACTCGGCTCTGCGAAAGGTCGCTAAGGTGCGTTTGACCAACGGCTTCGAGGTCATTTCTTACATCGGTGGTGAAGGCCACAACCTGCAGGAACACTCGGTCGTCCTTATCCGTGGCGGTCGTGTGAAGGACTTGCCTGGTGTGCGTTACCACATCGTCCGCGGCTCCCTCGATACGCAGGGCGTCAAGGATCGTAAGCAGGCTCGTTCGAAGTACGGTGCCAAGCGCCCGAAGAACAGCTAATTTCGCGGCGGCTACGCCGTGGACAAACGGTCGGATGCTCCGGCCGAGTAAGTCGTGATCCTTGGGATCACATTCAAATAACATCTCCGCCCCAGATACATGTGAATTAATTGGGGACGAGAGAAAGACTGAAGACACGAAAGAGGAAAATTATGCCCCGTCGTCGCGAAGTTCCGAAACGCGAAGTGCTGCCTGATCCTAAGTTCGGCAGCGTCGAAATCACGAAATTCATCAACGTGATCATGCTCGATGGCAAGAAGGCTGTCGCTGAGCGCATCGTTTACGGTGCCCTTGAGCAGATCGAAGAAAAGACCGGTAAGAACGCTCTCGAGGTGTTCACCACCGCCCTCAATAACGTCCGTCCCGTGGTGGAAGTCAAGTCCCGCCGCGTCGGTGGTGCGAACTATCAGGTGCCGGTCGAAGTCCGCCCCGTCCGCCGTATGGCTCTGGCCATGCGCTGGTTGCGCGAATCCGCCAAGAAGCGTTCTGAAAAGTCCATGCCGCAGCGTCTCGCCGGCGAATTGCTGGAAGCGGCCGAAGGCCGTGGTGGCGCGATGAAGAAGCGTGACGAAGTCCACCGTATGGCTGAAGCCAACAAGGCCTTCTCGCACTTCCGTTTCTAATTATTGAAAACTCGCTGCCCAAACGGGCGGGTGCAGAGCTACCCGCCCCATTGTGTAGCAAAGATTGTGAGGAACCTTAAATGGCTCGTCAAACCCCGATCTCGCGTTATCGCAATATCGGTATTTCCGCGCACATTGACGCGGGTAAAACCACGACCACGGAACGTATTCTGTTCTACACCGGCGTGAACCACAAGATTGGTGAAGTTCACGACGGCGCGGCCACCATGGACTGGATGGAACAGGAACAGGAACGTGGCATTACGATTACGTCTGCTGCCACGACCGCCTTCTGGCGCGGCATGGAAATGCAGTACGAACCGTATCGCTTCAACATCATCGATACCCCGGGGCACGTGGACTTCACGGTTGAAGTGGAACGTTCCATGCGTGTGCTCGACGGCGCTTGCATGGTCTACTGCGCCGTGGGTGGTGTGCAGCCGCAGTCCGAAACGGTGTGGCGTCAGGCTAATAAGTACAAGGTGCCCCGTCTTGCGTTCGTCAACAAGATGGACCGTACGGGCGCAAACTTCTTCAAGGTCTACGACCAGATGAAGAAGCGCCTACAGGGCAACCCTGTTCCTGTGGTCATTCCTATCGGTGCTGAAGACTCCTTCGTCGGCGTTGTTGACCTTCTCAAGATGAAGGCCATCATTTGGGACGAAGCCAGCCAGGGTATGAAGTTCGACTACAAGGACATTCCAGCTGAATTGCAGGAAAGCGCTGAGCAGTGGCGCTCCAACATGGTCGAAGCGGCTGCTGAAGCCAATGAAGATCTGATGAACAAGTACCTCGAAAACGGTGAACTCTCTGAAGAGGACATTGTTGAGGGGCTTCGTGCTCGTACGATCGCTTGCGAAATCCAGCCGATGCTTTGCGGTTCCGCCTTCAAGAACAAGGGCGTGCAGCGCATGCTTGACGCGGTTGTGCAGTTCCTGCCCTCGCCGGTGGATATCCCCCCGGTTGCTGGTTTCGACCTCGATGAGAAGGAAGTGCATCGCGAAGCGAGCGACGATGCGCCGTTCTCCGCGCTTGCCTTCAAGATCATGACGGACCCCTATGTCGGTCAGCTCACGTTCTTGCGTGTGTACTCTGGCCTGCTCAATAGTGGTGACACGGTGCTCAATTCGGTGAAGAACCGCAAGGAACGCATCGGCCGTCTGCTCCAGATGCATGCTAACGACCGTAAGGAAATCAAGTTCGTCGAAGCTGGTGACATCGCCGCTGCGGTGGGCTTGAAGGACGTCAGCACGGGTGATACGCTCTGCGCTGTGGATGCGCCGATCATCCTTGAACGCATGGAATTCCCGGAACCAGTGATTTCTCAGGCTGTGGAACCGAAGACCAAGGCCGACCAGGAAAAGATGGCGCTTGCCCTCAACCGCCTGGCTCAGGAAGACCCGTCCTTCCGCGTTCGTACTGATGAAGAATCGGGCCAGACCATTATCTCTGGTATGGGTGAGTTGCACCTCGAGATTCTGGTTGATCGTATGAAGCGTGAATTCAACGTTGAAGCAACCGTTGGCAAGCCCCAGGTGGCTTACCGTGAAACGATCCGCTCGACGGTTGAAAATGCTGAATGCAAGTTTGCCAAGCAGTCCGGTGGTCGTGGTCAGTACGGTCACGTGGTTCTCAAGCTTGAACCGCTGCCCCCGGGCAAGGGCTTTGAGTTCGTCGACGCCATTAAGGGCGGTGTGGTTCCCCGTGAATACATCCCGGCCGTTCAGAAGGGTGTCGAAGACACGCTCAAGGCAGGTGTGCTCGCTGGCTACCCTGTCGTTGACGTTAAGGTGACGCTGCACTTTGGTTCGTACCACGAAGTGGACTCGAACGAAAACGCGTTTAAGATGGCCGCCTCCATGGCCTTCAAGGACGGTATGCGTCAGGCCAGCCCTGTGCTCCTCGAGCCGATCATGGCTGTGGAAGTCGAAACGCCTGAAGAAAAGATGGGCGACGTTATGGGCGACCTTTCCTCCCGTCGCGGCATGATTCAGGGCATGGACGATCTTCCTGCTGGCGGCGGCAAGAGCATCAAGGCGGAAGTTCCGCTTGCGGAAATGTTCGGCTATGCCACGCAGCTGCGTTCGTTGACGCAGGGTCGTGCAACGTATACGATGGAGTTCAAGCACTACGCTGAAGCTCCGCGTAACGTCGCTGAAGCCGTGATTGCTGACAAGGCGAAATAATCGTCTTGAAAATCTTTGATTTTTGTTGAATTACACACAAGGACCTAAAATGGCCAAGGGTAAATTTGAACGTACCAAGCCCCACGTTAACGTGGGCACGATCGGTCACGTGGACCATGGTAAGACCACGCTGACGGCCGCTATTACGACGATTCTTTCGCAGCACTTCGGCGGTGAAGCCAAGGCTTACGACCAGATCGACGCGGCTCCTGAAGAAAAGGCTCGTGGTATTACCATTAATACCGCTCACGTTGAGTACGAAACGGCTCATCGCCACTATGCTCACGTTGACTGCCCGGGTCACGCTGACTACGTTAAGAACATGATTACCGGTGCCGCTCAGATGGACGGCGCCATTCTGGTTGTGTCCGCTGCTGACGGCCCGATGCCCCAGACCCGTGAACACATCCTGCTCGCCCGTCAGGTTGGCGTGCCCTACATCATCGTGTTCTTGAACAAGTGCGACATGGTCGACGACGAAGAGCTGCTCGAACTCGTGGAAATGGAAGTTCGCGAACTGCTCTCGAACTACGACTTCCCGGGTGATGATCTCCCGATCGTCAAGGGTTCCGCGAAGCTCGCTCTCGAAGGCGACAAGGGCCCGCTCGGCGAACCGGCCATTCTGCAGCTTGCCGACACGCTCGACTCCTACATTCCGACGCCGGAACGTGCTGTTGACCAGCCGTTCCTCATGCCGATCGAAGACGTGTTCTCGATCTCTGGTCGTGGTACGGTGGTCACGGGCCGTGTTGAACGTGGCGTGATCAAGGTTGGTGACGAAATCGAAATCGTCGGTATCAAGCCGACGAGCAAGACGACCTGCACGGGCGTTGAAATGTTCCGTAAGCTGCTCGATCAGGGTGAAGCTGGTGACAACGTCGGTATTCTTCTGCGCGGCACGAAGCGTGAAGAAGTCGAACGTGGTCAGGTTCTTGCCAAGCCCGGCACGATCACCCCGCACACCCACTTCAAGGGCGAAGTTTACGTTCTGACGAAGGAAGAAGGTGGTCGTCACACCCCGTTCTTCAAGGGCTATCGTCCGCAGTTCTACTTCCGTACGACGGACGTTACGGGTACGATCGAACTGCCGGAAGGCGTTGACATGGTGATGCCTGGCGACAACATTCAGATGACTGTCAAGCTCATCTGCCCGATCGCTATGGAACAGGGTCTTCGCTTCGCTATTCGTGAAGGCGGTCACACCGTCGGCGCTGGCGTGGTGGCTTCCATCATCGA